>Ga0233412_10000057_pt1 | contig 60583 bp, 66 predicted proteins | sample Na_anoxic_4_MG_FD_180667 | JGI IMG/M metagenome (GOLD analysis project Ga0233412, IMG submission 180667) | Seawater microbial communities from Saanich Inlet, British Columbia, Canada - Na_anoxic_4_MG | ecosystem: Environmental > Aquatic > Marine > Inlet | place: Canada: British Columbia... | reverse complement strand
AAGTTTAGAAGAGATTACTGAGTTGATTCCTGTAAAAGTAACCGAAAAACGATTTGGTTTGGAAACACAGACAAACGATTTATTAGATGATTTATTATCTTCTATACCAACAACCAAACGAACACCATTAGTATTAAACAAAATACATATTATGATAGAACGGTTCAAACAATTACGGGAAATGTTTTCTATTTTAACCAACGATGGTATTGACAAACCCATTGTAAAAACGGCACAACATAAACCTTTAGTGGAAAGATTAGAAAAATTAAACAAGAAATTATATTGGTGTTTGCCGATTGTTAAAAACAGGAAAAAATTATATAATATCGATGTTGATGATGAAGTAGATGTAGATTTTATTTCTACTACTCTTGCGGAAAGTCAAATAGAAATTGCCCGATTAGTAAATGAATTTAAAACGAATAATGTTCCTGACGCGCAAAATAAATACTTATATTTATATCGCAATCTTAATAAGCAATTAGAACCTTTTGCACTCCCAACTGATAAAGCCGATGTTATAATACAAAAAAGCGTTGATGCAAATATATTAGCTGTTCTGGATAATTTGGAAAATTTTGATTCAACCACGGCCAAAAATCAAGCTCCTCATAGATGTCGTTTTGTTCTTAGTTCTTATGACAAAGCTCTATCTCATATAACTTCAGCTGATGTCAAGAAACCATTAAGTACTGGGAAACGAGTTCCAATGGCCAGTAACGATAAAATGGCTATTACGGGATTTTTAACTTTACCGGAACCGGCATTAATTTATTCAAAAATCAATTTACCAAGCACATCCATATTGTTGAAGGCACGATTAAATCATTTGATATTTAACTACTTTTCCATTTTAAATAATAGCACATCGGTAACGGATGAGAATATCGTTGAAGAAAGCGACAAAGCACCGAAGTATAACGCTCAAAATTTTTTGGAAGGATACAAAGCTATTAAGTTTTCCCAAAAAAATAATTTTGACGACAGAAATCAAGAGGTAGCATATAAAGATTTTCTAGAAAAAATAATTCCCAAAACAAAAATATTATTTGATTTGGTTAAAAAATTTATTATAAAGCATCAACAAGGAATCTCTTATTTGAAAATCATTGAATATTTGGAACCATTTCTCATATACCCAGATGATATAACATTCAAACAATATGAAAATATAGTGAGATTTATGGATGAACGGATATTAATATTAAAACGCGAATTTATTAATAGTACTACGGATATACAACGCTATTTGAAAGCCACATATGGACATTTGCCAAAAACAAATATTAGTATGTTATTTAATTTATTAGACACAAGAAATGGTGTTGATAGTATATTCGCTATGTATGGTCTAACTAATCAACCTATCTGCTCTACGGTTGTATTGAATACGATGATGGGGATTGATAATATGCGATTATTTTCAACAGGGGTAACACTGAAAGATATTGATTTATATCAACCGGTGGATATTCGTGCTATTTTAGATCAGGTTCAAAAAGAAACAGATGACAATATTACCGACTTAGAGAGTAAAGAAACCCAGTGTAAAAATCTTGTATTAGCAAAATATTATATGGATATCGATGAGTTAAGGGAGGACGATGATTCTACTGATGTATATTTTGATAAGAAATATGATACAACACGTTATGATATAGGAGAAGAATTCAGAGAAATTCGTGATGGTATGGATGATGCAGCCTATAGAGATTTTATTTTTAATCATTTAATGAAAAATGTTGGTTTAACCGATTCACAGGCAATTACAGAATCCGATGCATTAACCAATGGAAAACGCAGAGTATCTGAGGGCGATTATGCTTACATAGAAGATGCTAATGGAGAATTTTTATATTATAGGCGGACAAATGATAATAGATGGGTAAGAGATGGTGAATTAGATGGGTTGCAACCAGGCAGTGAGATGTTTTGTAATCTTAAGAAAAGTTGTTTGCAAATTAAAAGTCAGTGCGGTACATTACCAATGGGTCAAGAAAAGGTGCGCAGTGATTTAACTAAAGAAATATTGGAGCAATTTGATTTGGAATTTAATATGGAGTATCAACAATTAGTGGATAAATTAAATGAAGACCTCAAAACTTATGAAAATAGATTACCTATGTTAAAATTAATAAAATTACATAGATTTTTAAAAGATGATCTGTTGAAGCAATCTATCGGAGAGAAAATTCAAGATAGAGAAATAGTTGTTTCTCCTTATGCTAGTTTAAGAGACCATATTCTGTCACAATCCGATTTTGTTCAAAAGCAATCTAATATCTTAACTTTTGTATCTAAAGTATGTAGAGAACCATATTGGAGTGCTACAGATCCTGAAAATGATTTTTGGTATTACTGTAAAAAAACAGATGTGCCATTATTACCTACATTTTATACTGAATTAGCAGAAGCCTTTACAAGAGGAGAATATAAAACTGTATTGGAACAGGTATGTGCAAGCAGGGGTCAAATAAGCGACGACGGAGAGAAAGTCGTTGATAAACATAGTGGTTATGTAATCAGAACAATAGAATATGACACAGGCGAAGGATTTGATGATGCTGGTTATAAAATTGTTAGCAGAGAAGTATTGGAGAAAGACATTGGTGATGTTCTGATTAATATGAGTCATAAGGAAATGCCACAACTTCAATCACCCGATGCTGAAATGATTTATAAAGTATTAAGTATGTTGGATAGGAGCATGGGAATTAATACAGAATCAGAATATGATTTTGTAATTAGTAATGTAGTTGAAGAAATAAAGCATTATATAGGGACAAAGACAACATATAATGCTAGACAAAAAGCACGTCAAATAAAAACCGGTAAAAAATTTCCGAAATATGAAATTGCACATGATGACACTCTTCTTACCTTCACTTTATCGTATTATTTAATTGCTATTCAGACAATGATGCCATCTATTATTACAAAAAAGACATTTCCTGGTTGTGTGCGCTCATTCATTGGATTCCCCGTGGACCCAGATGGCGAAACATCGTCATTGTTATATCTAGTGTGTGTTATTTTGAAGCTGCGACAAAATACTAGACCTTGGTCAGCACTACCGAAAATTAATAGACGAAAAGAGGAAAGTGTTACTGCTAAATTTGCTGAAAAAGTAAAAAAACGAATAGTGTCTATTCTTGATAAATCTGTAATACAACATAAATTAGAATCTAAAAGAGCATATTTTGAACAGAATGTCGAAGATGATATTCCAGAATTATTTGATGTTAGACAATGGAATACATTTTTACCGCCATTGTTTCAAGTAAAAATGAAACAAATTTCTAATATAAGTAAGACTTTTGAAAAGGTATTAATCGCAAATTTACAAAGTGGGTCAAATAATCAATTCGGTCAGTTAAATACATTGCGCGGTAAACTAATAGCATTTTCGTTTCATATTCAAGATTTAATTCAAAGAGTTGTTAATAAGGAAGCGCCTTTGTTAAAAAATTTATCTGATGAACCGATGTTAGAAAATGCGTGTTGCAACGAAGGTATTCGGGAAACCATTCGTTATTTTATGGATAAGGAAGGTGGTATCAAAAGGTATAATGACATAGTTGTTAATTTGGAACGTATATTAAATATGGTTGCGAGTTATGAAACGGTCAATTATATTTTTTCACCATTAGATACCCATTTAAAATATCAACAATTATCGGAACATTTTTCCGAAGAGACAATTTATATGTCATTTATACGATTTTGTGAATTTAATATTCCATTTGCAGAACATATTCGTAATATATGTCGAAATCCAATTGTGCAACAAATGCGTAAAAGAATGAAGGACGGCTTAGCACAAGACAATAAAAACGATGGTGTTCGAAAAGTTATGCGCGATAGTATCGACAAATTAAAACGCGAAGGTATTGTTATTTCGCAAACCACCTTTTATCAAATTCTAGCAGCAGTTAATAAAACCAATATTATCGACATAAATCTTCATCCCATAAGATTAAGCGAAAGAAAAGCATTGGAACTTAAAATTACAGAATTAAAACAGAAGAAAGCGCCTATTATTTGCAATCCCGATGTATTGGATGCGTTTACAGCTCTAATAGACACATTTGATACAATAAGACAAGGTGACAATGAAAGTTATTTGGCTATGAATGTATTTTTAGATAAAAACATCGAACATTTTAAAACGCAAATTATATCATTTTTACATAATATGAATGGAGGGAAAACAACTGAAGCAGAAACATTTTTTGACAACATGAACAATTGGAAATTAAGAGGTGAAAATATATATATGACACAGGAAGATGAAACAAGTATTACAATGTTTACATTTTACAACACATTTATTAAGAATATAATGCGCGTGTATCCAAATATGATTATGAATAGCGTTGATTATAAGACTGTTGCTTTACCTCCCAATTGGAAAATCAGTGAAAAACATATTACAGATGTTAAAGCTTTGATTTTTAGTGAAACAAGTAGTTTGCAAAAATTTTATAAAGATGCAGAACTATTTCCGGTGTTAAAGTATATTCAAAAACAAAGCAAAGATATTATAGAATTAATGGATGCAACCAGTTTATTTGCGGACTTAGTATTGATAAATAATACGGTTGAAAGTACTATTATGAATGGTAATATATTGGGAAAATTAGTAAAATTTTATATGTTATGCAGTATATTTATATATATTAAATCAATTGACATAGATTTGGAAGCGGATGATTTTGAAGAAAGAGAATTAAAATTATTAGGTTTAACAGATGATGCTGGGATAGAAGATTCTGTTCGTGAACAAATTTTAGAAGGTAAAAAAGATAAACTCGAGAAGAAAGTAGCTTCTTTGTTAGGAACATATATCTCAATAATGGAGAATCAAAAATCGAAGATGAATTTAAATAATGAAGATATTACTAAAAATGTATTGAAAGCTAAGGAAAAAGAGAAAAATAAAATCACAAAAAATTTGGGAGATTTAGCCAAGCCCGAGCGCCAAGTAGAAAATATTCTTAAAGAACATCGTTTGGGTAAATGGAGTTTAGGTCAAACGAGAGCCTTATATGAATATGATGCTAACCAATATGATAAAGAAAGACAAGAAATAGAGGATGATATGTTGATGGAACTACGGTTAAACAACAATGATGAAGTAACAGCAAGAAACAGAGAAATATATCGACTTGAAGAAGTAGAAGAACAAGTACATAGAGAACGCATGAATGCTGAGTTAATGACATCATTTGCTGCAATGGCGGATGATGATGATTATGGAGATAGAGACGGTGATGAAGGATATTAAAGTAATTAATTAATAAAAACTAATCTATATATAAATTATTATGTATAGATCATTTATTCGACGTAATATTACATCAGTAGCTATTGTTATTTTTGTTTTTATATTTTGTCTAGTGCAAGTGTACGCGCCACATTTTCTATATAATGAAGATGGGTCCTTACGACAGTTTGGTATTGGATACAAAAAAAAAACAGTAATACCTAATTGGTTAGTAGCACTCTTATTAGCAATTCTTAGTTATTTATTTGTCTTATATTATTTAGCAATTCCTAAATTAAAATTTTAATCCTGTACGGTAAATAATTTTGGTTTTGATTCTTGTGCTTTTGATTTAGCTGTTTGTGCTTCAAATTTAGCAGCAGCAGCTTTTCTTTGCGCCGTTGGAATATCACACGAAATTTCCAATAAGGCATTAAATGTAGTAGAAATAACTAAAGCTCCGCACAATCCTATCCACATAAATTCAGCAATTGAATCTTTTAAAACCACGAATTCCCATAATTTATGATATGCCGGTTTACTTCTATAACCAGATTTTAGTAGTTTATCTTTATTCATCTTGTTTAAGAATAATTCGAAATTAAATGGTGTTATTTCATTTATAACTATTGCCTGGTTATCGCAAATTTTTTGTATCAATGGTCCCAAATTAACCCCATTGGTTTTTTTTGATTTCAATAAATCAGAAAATGCGCCTCCAACACCCAACATATACACTACCAAATACCCAATAGTATTAGAAAATGGTGATTTCCATCCTGGTAATATTTTCATTAATACCATTATAAGCCCTAAAATAAAAAAATTAGGAATGAGTGTATAAATAAATGAAGTCACAATCTGAGGCGTATCATTGCAAAGTTCTGCCGAGTTTCGAACATTGATAAATAATTGTGAACCCACGACTAATACAACATACATTAAAGAAAGTATAGTAGCTCCTGTCCCAGATGGTACAGGGGGACCTTTTCTATCAATGAAAAAGAACTTAGCTAAAAAATATGTAATTGTTAAAAATCCAAATATACCTATTGATAAACCTGCCGAAAACATTGTATATAATAATTATGTATTATATTTTTCATTTTTTGCTTTTATTAAGTATATAGATGTTTTCAGCGAGTCGGCCGATTTTAACCGAACCCGGTGTCAAGTATTTTTTAAGAGAAACATTAAAACAATGTCACGATAAAAGGGCTACATATTATAATATAATATGGAATTGTGGTTTTTTTTTATTTTTATTAATATTAATTGGAGTGATATTAGCCTACAGAAAAAGACATAAGTTGACTCCAGAAGAAAAAAAAGAAAAGAAAGAAAAAGATCACGCACACGTGATGGTAAAAATTAAGGCATTAAGGGAAGAAAGGAAAAAAATGAATAATGAAATTATCACAAATCTCCCTAAATTTGAAAGTGGTTTTGAGGTATTGCATAAAAAATATTATGCCGTATAAATATAAATGGATACCCCACCATCTCCCACTTTTGATTTTACTGAGAATCCTGATAAATTGCCTGATCTTGTTCCACTAACATCTGATACAGCCAAAGAAGACGACCAAGACGAATCGCCTTATTTGCCAGAAAGTCCCACATGGGGTCCCAACGACTCTCCTTCTCCTCAAGAAGATATTAAAACACTATCATTAACACCTAAATCTCCATCATCTTATGATTCATCCAAAGTTGAGGAAGCAATGAATCGTTATTATAAATTAAAAGGTGAATATGATAAAAAATACAATAATGCAAAAAAAAAACTTACTGCCGCTGGAAAGGGATTAAGCGTTGATGAAATTAAAAAGAAACTAAAAAATCTGCGCATAGGATGTATTAATTGTAAACAGAGTGGAGGAACAATATTCACTGACCCAATTAATGGTAGAAGCCTATTGACTGCTAAATGTGGTCATGTAGAAGCTCCTTGCGCTTTAGATATCCAAATTCAACAAGGAAAATGGATGTTACTCCCTACTGCTGCAGAAATGACACAAGACAGTTTAAATGAAATTAAGGCAGATATAATTGATTTAAAATTGGATTTACTTTTTGGTTTAAGGACAGAAGAACAAATTGCAGAGCAATTTACAACTGATAAAACTACTTACAAAGACCAGACAAAACAGTTAACTTTGCTAACAGGGATTATTGAATCAGAAAATGAAATAAGGATAGATGGACGTGAGGATGATGCGCCTAGGAAAATTCCCATTAAACAATATCTAGAAATCAAAAATGCCCAATTGCAACAATTAATTACAACATTTAAAGATTTAATTGCTGATTATATGGCAGATATAGATGACATAGAACAATCTAATCAAATTCTGAAGCAAGCATTAAATTTATATATAGAACAAATTTTTCCTCTTATGACCAACATGCGTGAAAGCAAATATGCTGTTACTATAATGGATCAAGAAGAAAAAGGTTTTTTTATTATGAAACAGGTGAAAACGCTTTTAAAAAGATTAGATTTTGAATATGTATCTGGGCAAATCATATCGGATAAAAAATAAAATCAATATATATATGAAATTTATAAATATACCAGCATTTATTATTAGTTTGGCGATCGGCATTTTTTTAGTTTACATAGGAAGTCCTAGACCAGATATAATATATGTCTATCCTAATCCTGGTAATCTGCACAAAATACAGTATAAAGACAAAAGTGGCGCTTGTTTTGGATTCGATGCTGAACAAGTTACTTGTCCTACAAGAGATGATTTAATTCGGAAATATCCCATACAAGAAGGACATAAAGTGAAGAAATAAGTTTTATAGTCTTTATATATATGAATATCAATTTTAAACGATTATTATATGCTCCTTTAGGTCAAATAATTATTTCTATGCTACTGGGATTTGGGTTGGCCACATTATTTAGAAAGGCGTGCAATAAAAGAAATTGTTTAATATTTAGAGCTGCCCCATTAAGCAAAATTAAGGGACAAATTTTTAAATATGATGATAAATGTTATAAATTTAATCCAAAATCCGAAAGTTGTACAAAGGCGAAAAAAAGTGTAGAATTTGCGTAATACAAGCCATCTATCAATATAAGATATTATATATGGCTTCTGATTCGACTAGTATAGATGATCTACCAGGTGGTAGTAATACCAATCAACAGAATAGGGTTGTGTTAGAAAAAACGGAAATACCTGCTGAACAACCGCCGTTATCACCACAAGAATTATCATCCGATTCAATTAATAAAATTGTTATGGGTTTACAACAAGCATCATCTACTGGTATGACACAATTGCCCACCAGTCATATTCCTATGCAAACGCACACACATATGCAGGACCCTCAAATACAACCAAACTATGTACCAGCACCGCAAAAAACCGATTATATTGATCAACATGATACTATTCAATCATTGATGCAACAAAATAAAAGTACCAAACAGGAACAAGATAAGTTAGATATTTTATATGGCGAATTACAAATGCCCGTAATAATAATGGCATTGTTTTTCGTGTTTCAAATGCCTTTTTTTCAAAAGAAATTTCTAAAAGTATTTCCGGCATTATTTATGAAGGACGGACAGCATAACATATCGGGTTATTTAGTGAAAACATTACTGTTTGGTGGCTTATTTTATGGTATTAATAAAGCCACGCATTACTTAAGTGAAGTATAAATTTATTCTAAAATAAAATAAATTTATTTAATGTTTACGAGTGCGTTTCTTTTTCTTATGTCGTGTTTTTTTACCTCGTTTTCGACGATGACGCGTATTCTTTCTATGTTTTTTATGTTTGCGTGTTCTTCTGCCGCCCCTTCTTTTTTTTTGTCCTTGTCCGTGTATGTCATAAATAGCTTTATTTGCACTGGATTCTGTATATGTAGCTGGGCGTCCGGGATTAACTTGGATTCTAGCACGCAAAAGTGGATTTTGTAACATTTGAAGTGCTATAGTTCTAACTTCACCCGGTGACATACTGAAAGATGGGTTATTAAAACCATCCACACCTCTACCGTCTACAGCCCCCATTACGATCCCCGTTCCTATTTCACCAAGCCTTGTTAAAAGCATATCAGGATTATTAATATTTCTAAATCCGTTTAGATTTCTAACTAATAATTGCCATAAACGAAGTGTAGGACCAGGACCAACGCCAGCTTGTGCACGTGGCAACGATACAAATTGTTGATGTCTTGGTGATACAGGTCTTCCTGTTGGGGGCGGTACAGGGGCGTAAAGATGGACAGGCGTGTTTAATATATCTAAAATACCAGGTGTTGTTGTTGTGTCTTCGGGATTGTTTGTAGATTGTCGTGTAGCAGTTGTCCAGTATTGGTCACCACGGTTACCTCTAGCATAATGTGCTCGCAAGGCTTTAAGAAACTCCGTGGTAACTTGTTCTCCGGCTATATTTTGTTGCTCTTGGGTATATCGTGCACCGACCTCCCGTGACTGTTGATCTGCAACATGTTCACGGAATGCACGCACGCTCGACGACGTTGACGCCTCCACCACCCCGGTTCCCATTAAAGGCATAACACCTTGCTGTGAGCTTTGTTTTTGATTGATTGCTGCTCTCATTGACTCACACATAGTGGAACCGGATTTTTTTCCACCTGGACGACACACATGTGCTAGGGTCGATTCTGGGACATATGTTCCAACTTGACCTGTGGGAAATGCACCACTAACACGCGCCCGGGCTTCTTGTTGCGTTTGTGGATTTCGACTACCTAATGCTTTAGCGGCGTTGAGCCACGCTTGATTGTTCCCATAAAATCCCGCGCCCAATCTTCCTCCAGAAGCTTGATATTGTCTATGCATTACCTCCAATGTATCTGTTAATTGTCCTAACTCTTGAATAAAACGACCCGGATTACTATTAAAAGCATCTGTGAGCCACTGTCGTCCTTCTTGTTCATATAACATTCTTCCTCCGTGCAATGCATAATAATAAGCTATTAATGGACCATTAACTTGTCCTCCATCAGTTAATGTTAAAAATGCTGGATATGTTGATGCAGGATGATTCAGTATATCACCACGAGCATCTGCCAACCTTTGTAATGCTCCTTGTACATCGCCACTTTGAGCAAGACCCATTGCATGTTGTAATTCTTCCGCCCCAGGTTTATTTACAGATCTTGTCACTGCCTGATTATATTCTATAGAACTAGGAGGATAAGGCAAAGTCCAACATAATCTGGCCCATGGTGGCAAATGTTGATATATAGTATTGTATTCCCTAAGAGCTACTTCAAATTGTTGGATAGCAAGATTTGGACTTCTATAGGCGGCAGGCATAACGGCATCCATTCGTGTAGCTAAGCCAGGTGCCCTAGTAGCTATCAAACTTCTGAAAGAATCATATCCATTTAATGCAATCCAATAACCAATTCGTTCATACCAGTTTCTGACTCTTAGATCACCTTGTTGAACTCTTTCATGACGATTTGCTATAAATAAAGGATCACTGCGGACAAGATGAGCGCCAGCTATATGAATATTTTGCACAGCGGTCATTAATTCTGTAATATTATTCAAGGGTGCTGATATACTTGTGCTTGCCCCTCGCTGCTGCCAAGAACTGGTAAAAGCGGATGCAACGGCTGGGTCATTTGCTCTTCGAAAAAGTGGTTGCAAAAATGTTCTAAGAAAACCGAGAGAGTCTTCAGCATTCTGAGCAATGACATTAGTGGTCTGGCGCGCTGTTGTGGCCTGTTGGGTTAACTGAGCAGGGTCCATTCCTGTAATGGGTGCTGCACCTTGTTGTTGATAAAATTCGGTTGGTTCTCCGGTGCTATAATCAACTCCAAAAAATATTTCATAAACAACTTGAATAACACGACGCAAATCGGCGGCTTGAGCAGCACGCATTTCATTAGGGCGCATTTGCTCAATTTGTCTAATTGCTTCTACAACTCGTCTCTGATAAGGTAAAAATACATTGGAATTTATTGGTATGGCGAGTTGGGCATGATTTTCCGCGTCCTCTTCAAGAACTATATCTGGACTTCTCGGTGTTGGGTTATCATTCCGTCTACCCTCATTTCTTCTCCTCCTTGATGATGATGATAGTGGTGGAATATTGATATGTAACCCTTCATCAAGTTCCCCTTCCTCAATTTCCATAGCGCCACTATCTCGTGGAGACATAGAAGGAGGAGTAGTTGGACTATATGTTGGACTTTGAGGTTGATAAACTCCTTGTTGTGCTGCATCTATAACCGCAATAGCTGCTGCAAGAATTTGGACTTGTGTACCAGCATTGTAGTTACTAAAATTCGCAATTATTCCACCATCGCCATGGAAAGCATCCCCGTCTTGATCTACAGCATTTTGTGGAATAAACTCTGATAAAGCCCTCATTTTCGCAATCCGTTTGGATTTATTATTTTGTGGTAACTGTTTTGCTTCTTCTAATGTTGGTCCTGTCATAAGACTTGTCATAATATATATAATAGAAATATTAAATTAATTGTTCTATTTTCACGCTTAACTCATCAGTAAATAATTTTACCAACTCATCATTTTTATAATCCTCTAAATATTTAATATATTTGATTCCTGAAGCTAATAATAAACGCGCGCAGATAATACATGGGTAATGGGTTATATATGCGGTTGCGCCTTCACAACTAACTCCTCGCTTCGCGCAATCACATATAGAATTCTGTTCGGCATGAACGGTGGCTTGTTCATGATTATTCCTTACAACGGATTTATGTGCGGCACCGGGTAAAAACCCATTGTAACCTTGACTAATGATGCGATTGTCCTTAACGAGGACGCATCCAACTTGGAGCCTGTGACATGGCGACCGTTCGGCGGTGGCTAAAAGAATCTTCTTAAACATTTGGTCAAAAGTTAGTCTATTATGTTCAGCCATTATGTTATTAATGATAATATTAACTTTAAGATTATTATCATTTAATTATAAATGCCTATTATAACATTTAAAATGTCTGACGAACTTTTCCAAGGTTACGAAGTGGCTCTAGATTTGGATTATTTCGAAACCCTTGAAGAAATATATGCCCAAGTAACCAAAACATTAAAAACGCATTTGGAATTGCATAAATTTGAAATGTTATTGGAGAGATTAAATGGAAAAAAATTTCATATTCACGACGAAACAATGGGCACTATTCTGCTTAAATCTCAGTCAGAGATTGTTTGGGTGTGTTCTCACTAACCATTTGATTAAAATGGGACTGAACTGAGCCATACATTCTTCCTGCAGGTTTTGTGTCTGTTGGAGGACGGTATAACATATCCTGTACCCAAGGACTATTCATTATAAATTTGTTTATTTTGTTTCTTGCAATTTCTTCATCATATAAAAGTTCTATTCGTTTAATTAACTTTTCTTTCATTCTAAAACTTGCATATCCTCTCCAAGAACCAAAATCATTGCGTGTTATAGGAACGATTCTATCAATATATTTTGACAATATTATGCAATTAAACAGTTTTTCGCGCGCCTCAAAACTGTTTTGGATATCATGTCTTACATCTTCTGCATTTGGTCCACTACACTGATACCAGGGTCCGCTCATTATGTGTTTGTTAGTTGAATATATTTATATAAAAATAGATTCAATTTTTATTCATCGATTGGCAGTGGTGGAACATTTGGTGGTGGAACTTGTTTCCACATTTTCATTACCCATCCACCGTTTATCCATTTAATTGATTCATATTGCAAGCGTTTTTCATATGGATTATGAATACCATCTTTTTCTAATCCCACTGTTATATTAGATATAATCTTATCAACTTCATGTTTTTCTTGATTCATATTATTTAAATAAAACTTGTAATATGTTTAAATAATTTCAGCTTAGAATTTAAAAAATCCTTTCTTTTTCTTTCTGCGCCTTTTTGTTTTTCTTCTTGATTTACCACGCTTGCCTTTTCTGGTTTTCTTTTTTGATTTCCTTTTATCTTTATTTTCGTCTTTCTCTCCAGGTTTGTAATTTAAGAAGTAATATTCCCAATCTTTACTTCCTCTATGTTTACTCAACGCTTTGTATCTTTTAGTTTTTTCTGCACGAACCTTTTCTTTTGTATGTTTTTCATCACCATAGCAATCTATGCTAAAACGACGCAATATTCCTTTTTGCTGTAACCGATGTCTTTGTTGAACTTTAAATAAATAGTGAGACATACATAGGACACGTTGGGGATCATAGTAAGGGCGATTCACATATAAAAATGCTAAGTAAAAACTGAGCATAGTATCTAAAGTAGCTATGCGAATTTTGTGACCTCCTTTGGATATAACATTGTAACTATGACAGGCCAATGGTTCATAAATAAATGCAACTGATTCTCCATTAACACGAATATCATAGTGTGCTGATAAAATTTCACCAACCCCATTATGTTTTTTAATAGTAACATTTTTAATACCTTCGTTCTTAAGTTGTCTTTTAACAATAGTGGCTGTTGTTTCTGGGTCAAGAGCCAGTGCATCAAAATCAGGAATAGGAAGTGATTTTTTACGTCTAAATTTTTTAATATCCTTAAGGTACATTTGGTTTGCCATCGCACCAAAAAATACTACTTGTTGGTTTACTAATGAATCGCGAACAATATAAAATACTTTTTTTTCTATTCCTTCTGATAATTTTTTTTCAGAGTCAAACATGCGTTGAATTTCCATGAAATCGCAGTCTTTTCCGCGCAAAGGGTATGTTTTATTGAGCAATGTAAGTCTCTTAAGAACTTTTTCCCATCTACTAGCATCACCTTGTGGTCTTGAAAGTTCTAAATACATGAGCATTCTTAAATAATTAGGTGGACTGTAATAAATACCACCTTTATTGATTGATTTTTTATGTATTTTCTTATATAATTCCTTTGGAACGAACGATATGTCAGCTACAGGAATAAAATTCACAAATACTTTAAATGTACCCGCGTGCATACCAGCCTTTGCTTCAACTTCTGTAAATCCATGTTTATAGAAAATATCAGCTAAATCTTTGGCATCTTGCAATGGTTCTGGAGAGAAGAAATCATAATCAGGAAGTTCAATAGACTTATCATAGAATTGTGCTTCTTCGGGTAATATATTATTTATTGCTGTTCCACCATAGCAAACGCGTTGTGTTTTAACAAGAAATTTCTCTACAATAGAAATAATCTCTTGTACCACTGGATTATTAAGCATTTTGCGACCTGATTTTTTTTCGATTTTGTCAACAGCTTGTCGTATAATTGCGAGTTCGCATTCTTCAAATGTTAGTCCTTTTTCACACTTCATTATTAATATAATGTGGGAAAAAAATTAAATAGTACTTTTATACATTGGTAAATCAATGTGTTTTTGTTTGTAAGATACTTGTGGATTTTGAGGTGTTGCGGCGGAAGTGGTAACAACGGTGTATCGTAAGTTATCTGGTTTAAGTACAAAAGCGGTTCTTGCCTCATTAAACATATTTGAATAAAATGCCATATTGGAGTCATCGTTCGCATAATTCATACAAACCATTTGACATCCATAAGAAAAATGTAATTGACATGGTAGATTATTATTAAGGGCACTTAAATCTGGCATAGATAAAGTCATATTTTTCTTATTATATTCTTTTAATCCATCGGGGTCATGAGTATATTGCACATCGTAATTTCTATATTCTGATAAGAAAGGTGAACCAGATGACATATTAACTAATTCTTCAAAATCGGTTCCTCTAAAATTATTTGTTTCTTGGTCGCATATAATAATAATTTTATTTCGCAATTTTATTATAGATTCCCTGGCGAGATTTTTGCTACCACCGTTAACACCCGGTCTTCCTTCATATCCATATGATGGGTCAAGCAGTCTAGAACCACACCATTCGTTCACATATTTAGTTAATTTTTTATAGAATAGTCGAGGATTTACTTTGCTTTTTATCCTAAAATGAATAAATAAAGGATCTGTTGGATTTGGGGTAGGTAAAGAAAAGGCATATTTATTTATTGTGCTTAAAATACCTTCATTTCCACCAACAGGAACACTATTATATGTTCCTTTTATATTATCAGAATCAGTCGGACCTGCTCCTACTACAGGTTCACCGTTTACTTGATATAAAGCAAAATCTAAAACTCTGGCACCTTGATGAATAACTTCGCGGAGTGGCACCAAATCTACGTAACCATCTTGAAAATCACCAGCACAGCAACTATTATAACTGCTTGCAATATAATAATCTCTAAGATGACCTGTTCCCTTAACAACATCAACTTTGTATTTGACATCTGCAGAATTAATATTTCCAATCACTGTAGCTTTATTGTTATATACAGATTCCATTGCGTAATTATCATTGGCTTTTTTATTAATTTCACGTCTATAATACCATGTTAGGAAAAACAGTAATAAAATAATACCGACCCATATATATTTTGTAGCCATCTTAGCAATGGCTTTTTGGGCTTTTAATAACACTTTTTGCGGGTCTTTCATAAACTGATCAGTCGTATCTTGTATACCTTTTATAATAGCTGCGGGCGCTTCCGCTGCTGCTTTCGCTGTTGATGCTGTTGCTTTTGGTGCTGGCATTGATATATATATAATATACTTTTATATTTTATTGTTATCCTAAATGAAGATTTATAATAATTAACTCTGTCTCAAGTTAAAATAATTATATTATATTATTTTAAGATGCCTGGAGGATTATTAAATATTGCCGCATACGGCGCTGAAAATGTAATATTAACAGGGAACCCGACTAAAACTTTTTTCAATGCCACTTATAAAAAATATACTAATTTTGGTCTTCAACGTTTTAGAATTGATTATGAGGGTCAACGAACACTCAATTTTAATAGTGAAACAGAGATGAATTTCAAAATTCCGAGATATGCTGAATTATTATGGGATACGTATTTGGTTGTTAATTTACCTGATATTTGGAGTCCATTATTTTGGTCTACCGATGTAAGTGGTTGTATGACTCCATATGAATTTCAATGGATAGATAAGTTGGGAGCAATGATGATAAATGAAGTTACAATTTATTCAGGTGCTAATATACTATCTAGATATTCAGGAGAATATATAGAAGCAGCGATTCAAAGAGATGATGGGGGGAAAAAAATACTCTGGGATAGGATGATTGGTGCCAGAAATCAATTCAGTGATCCCGCCAATGCATTTCAAAATGGCGGATTTTATCCTAATGCCAATTTCTTATCAGCAGCAGCAACACCACCTGGTTTTTCCGGTTCTGATGTACAACCATCTATTAAGGGGCGTCGTTTATATATACCTTTAGAAGCTTGGTTTACATATGGTGGCGGTAAAACAGCCCTACCTTTGGTAGCCTTACAATATCAAGAGATAAATATTCGGATTAGATTACGATCTATAAAAGAGTTATATACGATTTTAGATGTTGCCGAAACTAAAGCCCCAATATCTTTTGTTACGGGTAGAGGCCAAAGAAAAGCTCCGAATCCAGCAAGTGCTGTAGACCAACTTTATTGGTTTTTACAACCACCACAGGATCCTTCAGGAATAACAATTCCGCCTTTAACCCCCGCAAATCAACAAAATATGGCAAGATATGTTAAGAAAAATAACTGGGATGCAGATATACATCTAATGTCAACTTATGTATTTTTAAGTCAAGAAGAAAGAAGGGTTTTTGCTGCTAATAAACACACGTATTTAATAAGAGAAACATTTCAGCATGATTTCTTAAATGTTGCAGGATCCAGACGCGTTGATATTCCTTGCAGAGATATGGTACCTAGTTTCTTATTTCGATTCAGAAGAAGTGATGCAAATGATAGAAACGCGTGGACTAATTATAGTAATTGGCCTTTCGAAGGAATTCAAGCAGTTCAACCGGTAGATATGTCTAATAATTGCACTTTTCCATTCCCGACCCCGGGATGGGTCCACCCATTTTTATTTAAACAGACAGGTCCACTGGTTGACTCTAGTAATCTGCAAAATATTTTATTGGATATGGGTATTCTGTTAGGTAGCGAATATAGAGAAAATATACTTGAAGAAGGCGTTTATAATCTCGTAGAAAAGTGGATAAGGACAGATGGTATAGCAAAAAATGGGTTGTATGCTTATAATTTTGCAGTGCGAAGCAACAGAGATGGTTACCAACCATCGGGTGCCCAAAATATGAATAAATGGCAATATGTAACTTTTGAATTTAATACAATACAGCCTCCACTTGACCCTGATAATAACAATGTGGAAGTATTATGTGACCCTTCAGGAGGAGTGATTGGTGTGAGAAAAGATACATGGAGATTAAATAAATGGAACTTTGATTTACGTGTATGGGAAGAGAGATATAATATGATTGTTATAGAAAATGGTAGTATAGGATTATTAATTGCTCGTTAACTAATTATACAATTATCGCATCTACCTTTTTGTGGTTTTAATTTAATATTTTTAGTTGCCATAATGGGAGTATATGCGCTAGATTGCGATGTTCCTTCAACTAAAGCATCTCTCATATTTTTTAATTTAGTTTTCCATCTATTTTCCTTCTGCGGGGTTAATGGTATATCAACGAATGTGGACTCATTATAATATCGTCCTGTTGTCTTTACTGGAAGACCCTTTTCAATATCGCATTTATCATTCATATATTAATGATAAATACTTTAAAATATGTCCCAAATCGAATTATAAGGTTTCGGTTTTTTATTTGGATTTCTTGGTTTATAATTAGATGAATAGGCACTAGACCCTCCAGACACGGAGGGCACAACGCTATTAATGGAATTGGTAGCTGCTGCGAGTGCATATGCGCCTGGTCTATTGTCCGTCATCACTCCTGTTGTAGGACAATTGGCAGTTTGCACAGGTTGTGTACTTGTATTAATTGCGCAAGCGGTGCCCGAAATAGATGATTCAGTTCTACTATTTTGAATTTGATGAACTTTCTTCATTAATGCCAATTCATCGTTCATAGTCGTCGTAACAGATGCTGGTGTATTGTTCATACAATTTTGAGTGATAGCTGCTAAATGAACTCGCCATAATAATCTACCCAATACTTCTGCTTCTGAATCCATTGCTAATGGTGTTTTAATACCTTTCTTAATGGACTCTTCATTTAAAAATTTTCTCCCAGCATGTTCGTAATTTGTTTGAGATAAATTCATTTGTGTTACTTGACTAGGAAACCATTGTCCATATGTGGATGCATGTGCTGAATTATTATGAATGGCCAATACATCACACGTCGCGGTTTTAACTGATAATGGTATAGAAATTGTTCCACCCGCCTGACTATATGCATCAGCAGTGTCAACATCTAATGTACCGTCTGGCGTACCTACTGTTCTTGTGCCGCCGGCCACAGTGCTAGCAGCGGTTTTTTGAACGCTTTCATCTTGGCCTATATAATTTCCATTTTTGTCCCATAATCCGGTTATTTTAAATGCGCCACAATCTGCACACTGTTGATCATATTGACAACCTGGACCACTACATTCATAAGGACAGTTTTTATAATAATTGCCATTTGCATCTTTTTCAAGAGAATTGCAATTGCCAGTTAATTCAGTCGGAGCAGTGCATCCATTAGGACAGACCGTGGCTTTAACTGTAGGTGTTTGTGCTTGTGATGGTACTTGTGCTTGTGATGGTACTTGTGCTTGTGCTGGTACTTGTGCTTGTGCTGGTGCTGGTACTTGTGCTTGTGCTGGTGCTGGTACTTGTGCTAGTGCTTGTGCCAATGCTCGTGCTAGTGCTGGTGCTTGTGTTAGTGCTGGTGCTTGTGTGTCGGCATTCTCTAAACCTTCTCTCCATTTTCTATTTAACAATCTGTATATTGTTAATAGTAAATTTACAGCTACGAATAATATCATTAAACTAACGAATATTTTTACAAAATCCATAATATATATATATCAATAGATAAATATATATATTAATATCAGATATGCTATTTGCTTTATACACCTAAATAATCTAAATGAAATTTCTAATTAATGAATGTGTAAGCGATTTATTTAGATAAATTTTTAAATAAACAGCATTTAGTCATTCTATTGTACTAGGTGATGATTGTACTTATAATTTTATTGTTCATAAGCAATAATTTAATATAATAAGAATGTATATGACTAATATTAATACTACATTAAGAGGGAATCAGAAGAAAAAAGAAGACCCCAAAAAACCAAATGTAATAGCAAAGAAAATTTTTAAAGGTTTGGGTTATATTATTTTAGCAGTCGCCGTTTTTACGCTAAGTTCCTGGCAATTACCAGTCATTATTGAAACTGTAAATTGTATGTATAAAAACAGTCCAGATAAACCGTGTCCTTATCCTGCAAATGAAAATGCACCACCTTATAATTCTAGCAAAGGGAAATATGATATGGACCCATTCCAAGCTTTCCTTAATATTATTATGAGTACACTAAGTGGTGGATTAATAGGATTATCTAGAGGCGTTAAATGTTGTCCAAAAATTCCTACAGCAATAGCACGCCCAGTTTATAAAGGGGGAATGAAAGGTGGTAATGTGGCAAATGAATTGACGAAATTTAACTTACAAATTGGCGATATGGGATGGAAACCCTTTGATATTTATAGTAATGATATAGGGTGGCCATATGATGAAGTTAAAAAAGACTTCCCGTTTGGGTTTAATTATTGGTTGGGATCATCTCAAATGAAATCGTGGTCGATCCCTCGACAAGTGGCACAAGGTATATTCTTATTTTTAGCTAATCTAATGAACCCGGAAATGGGCGAAACTACATCTTGGTTTATAAAATTTGTAATTACGTTATTTATTCCTGTTATATTTGTCACTATGTTATCATTATCTTGGGTCATTAGTATAATTGCTACAATATGGGGTGGATTTTTGCAACATATTTTCAAGGGAAATTTTGCAGGGTGTGTATGGGGATTCTTTTGCACATGGGCACTCATTATTTATAATATATTCGTCCAACACGCAGAATTATTAGGCTCCTTTTTTGTAATCCCAGCACTTAGAAATGGTAATACGTGGGTTAAAGCGAATTGGTTATCAATGAAAAATGGCGGATACAGAGAAATTATATTAGGTGGTGCTTTTATATCATTTATTGGTGTTGTATTGAATGCATTTGCCCCTTTATTAAATCAGTAATTTATGATATTTACATTCAGAAATTTTAGTCTATAAATATAAATTATTAAGTATGAATGATAAATACTTAACAGATTAACCATAATAATTTTATATGGGTAAAAAAAATAGAAAGAAGAAAAAGGTTTCAGCCAACGGTAAACCGTTTGTTAGTATTTGCACCCCAACATATAACAGGAGACGATTTATTCCTTTTATAATCAAATGTTTTCAAGCACAGACTTATCCTGTTGAATTAATGGAATGGATTGTTGTTGACGATGGTACTGATCCAGTTGGCGATTTATTTGATGGGGTCGAATGTGTTAAATATTTTTATCAAGAGGAAAAAATGAAATTGGGAAAAAAAAGGAATTACATGCATTCAAAAGCAAAAGGTGATATTATTGTATATATGGATGATGATGATTATTATCCTCCAAATAGAGTAAATCATGTCGTAAATCGATTACGTTCTCAACCTAAAGCCGATGCGTGTGGTAGCAGTGCTATCTATATTTATTTTCATAAACAAAAAGAGATATATTTATTTGGTCCTTATGGTCCTAATCACGCGACGGCGGGTACTTTCGGCTTTTGGCGGCGACTACTAAAAGAAACATCTTATGAAGATGATGCTGAAATGGCAGAGGAAAAACACTTTCTCAAAAACTATACTATACCTTTTGTTCAATTAAATCCCATGAAAAGTATTTTAGTTTTTGCACATGATGCTAATACATTTGATAAATCACGTTTGTTAGAAAACCCCAATCCTCAATACGTTAAAAGGACAAAGTTAACCCCTAAAAATTTTATTAAAGATAAAGAAATGGTTAAATTTTATACAGAACAATAAAAATCTATTGCTATAATATAATGAATTTATCTCAATGTGCTAAAAACACCCTCAAATGTTTCTTAATTTTTGTTATTGCATTTAATCTAGTTAGCTATGTATTATCATTAATAAGAAATGGTGCGATAAAGGAAGGGTTTAAAGGAAGGAAATCGTTGCTTTTGTTACACATGGAAGGTTGTGGACATTGTAAAAAATTAATGCCAGAATGGGATAAATTTGCTGAGACAAACAATACATCTATTATAACAAAATCAGTGGAAAAGGACGATGACCGTGCATTAGTTAAAAGGTATGGTGTGAAAGGATTTCCAACTATATTATTATTAGATTCCAATGGGAAGAAACTGGATACATACGGCGGACCTAGAACTGCAAAAGGTCTTTTAGATTATTGTCAACAAAATAGTTAATCAGATAATGTATACGAATCTAGATATCGGTATATCCTATTAATATCTAGTTTATTAATGTTATAATTGTCATTATCAAATAATTCATATATTTCTTCTATTGTATAATTATTTCGTAAATTAATAAAAAAAGAAAACATATCTTTTTTATCCATAATTAATTGATTGCATAAATTTTGCATAAATAACATATTGTTATACTCAGTTGAATATTTGGTCAAAACTTTAGTAAATCTTACATCTGGCGGATTGAATACTGGAGGATTTGGACCATATTGGTCATGATATATTTTGTTATTGTAAAACGTTTTAATTAAAGAACTCATTTCATTAAAGATCCAAATTTGTTTTTGAAATGTTATTCTGTCAATATAATCAGCAAAACATATATTTTTAAGAATTTTTATGTAAAATGGAATACTTTCTTTCTTATCTGTAGCTTCAATAACATCAATAATATTTTCATGAAATAACAGTCCGACGCTTGTTCTATCTGTTTCATTCATTATAATAATATGGTCATTAATGGAATATTTATTATTTAATAATTTCTTTGTTATTACTTTTGTATCTTCATTGTAAGCTTTGGGTTGAAATAAATTATGAATTAATTTATTTTTAAGTATGCTTTGTTGATTGGTGTAAATATCAAATGTTGATTTTAATTTTCTAAGGTCTCCTTGAATAAATAAGGTAATATTACTAAGTAAACACGGTTCTAATTTTGGCATTAATAATTTCACTATAGTTGTAACCTGTTCAGTAGTTGGTATTTTAAGTTCAATGGGCACACAAACTTTCATCATTTCCTTAATTTTCTTATCGATATGATAATTTCCAATACATATAATTGGTATCATGGTTATATCTTCTTTTTTTTGTTTCTTTGTTTTTTTAGGACGAATCAGTTTAATAAGTGAATTAATACCACCTTTATCTCCACTATTCATCCCATCAATTTCATCCATTATAATAGCTAATTTTTTTGTTTCTTTTTTAAATAAACTGAGGATATTAGTATCTGACATATTGTGTTTAGTAATAGTATCAATTACCGTTTTATTTCTAAAATCACCGGCATCAAAAAGGATAACATCATAGTTTAATTTTTTTAGTATCTCTTTTACAAACCAAGTTTTCCCAGAACCGGGACTACCATATATATATATACCCCGCCGTGTTTGCATCAAATGTTTTTCCAATTCAAATTTATTTAATATATCTTGCAATTGCTTTTCTTTTTCTACCCTATTTAAAATTGTATTCATATTCAATTGCTCCATGATATAATTTTACTTCTGATTTTTTTATATGGCTTTTCTACTCAAATACTTCTTTACATTCTTCGAGATTTTAAACGAGTCTATCAACAACATGTAAATTCATAAGTCTTCAGGAGAGAATCTGATTTAATTTCATATTTTTTGATGAAATTAATTAACAATATGGGCTACCGGTTTCATTATTTTGTACATTGGTAACGCCATCCCATGTGAGACCACAATTTTTCGCTGCTTTGCAATTAGCAGTAATGCTTCCTACATCTGAACCGCCCACTGGAGCGAAATCGTTGCCACAAGTTCCTAAATTATGAGGGTTGGTGCAAGTTAATGTTCCATTGGATAAGCGAGCTTTTAAATAATCAGGACATTTACCAGTTTCTGGAGGGAATTTAGCACTTAATGTAGCCGACTTAATAAGTAATCCAATCACAACAAGGGATATAATAAGTAAAACTAAAGCTATTACTAATACTGTTTTTTGGAAAGTCATTATATAAAATTAGTATATATTTTTTTCTTATTAAATATAAAATGCAAACAAATGGTCGAGTCGATATATTAAACTATAATCCAGGTGATAGATTTAGTCTACATGATAAAATTCCTACTGGTAAATCTACTGGATATCGTGCCGCACTTACTGGAAATTGGAAAGACAATTTATTATCCGATACTTTTTTTAGTGGTGCAAATGTGAGAATTATTCAAAATGGTCTAAAAGCGGGTGTATATAAATTATCGAATGGACGATTTTTAATAGGTGATCAAGATGAAGATACACTAAAGATAATCATGAGAAGTATATTTCTTCAAAGTGCAACAAACCTACCCAATCAAATTAGAGAACAAGTTACAGCCCTAAATAAATTAGTTCTTGATTATGCTGTGCCGCAAATTTTCGGTGAAGCCCAAGGTTATATTAAATATAAAAATGATGTCAGTACATTAGTAGTACCCATTGAAAGACCAACATCCACATATACTAACACAACATTGGAGCTTAAACCGTGGTTTTAAATTGATTTTATTTTATTAAATTAAATATAATCAATATTCACATTACACAATGATTGAAGAACAATTTAGAGGATATATAATTCGAGTCGGAAAAAATGAAAACGAGAATGATGAACTTATTACTAAAGCTTCTCCAGAAGATTACTGGTTACATCTTTCAAATGTCCCTTCTCCACACTGCATAATTATTAATCCTTCTGGAAAAAGAATCCATAATAAAATTGTAAAACACGCCGCTTATTTAACAAAAAAGCATTCAAAATATGCAAGTATATTAAAAATAGATATTGATGTTACACGTATTAAATTCATTAAAAAAACCAATAAAAAAGGTTTAGTTACTGTCACAAATGTAATTAGAACTATAAATATTTAAATTTTGCACTTAATGATTAGCATTGTATTGCTCCATTTCCATTTCATATCTTTCCTTATCTGTCTTGCTTTTATCTTCGTAGACTTTGCGTTTATTATCAGACAATGCTTTCCAATCCCTTCCTAGAGCCTTGGCAATATTACCCAATACAAGCTTTGCATTATTTTTACTCATCTTTTTCATTATAGCAGGACGAGCATCCTGACAAAAGTACAAATAACCAGATGTTGGGCGCTTTGGTCGCTCTGGGTCCTTCATAGGTTTAATCTTTAATGGGTCTCCCAAAAGAGCAGTCGTCAACTCTGTAATTTTATCATGTTGACCTAATTTAATACATACAGTCGCGATCATATTTTTCTGAGATTGATACCAAATGTGGTTTAGAGAAACAGTGTCGTTATGGAAAGGTAAATGTGCCATGTTTTATATATATATATCTAATTAACATCTAAGTCAATTTTTTTTAATTATTACTCTTTTTATCTTTTTAATCTTCTTTTTCTTTGTGGATACCCCTGCTGCTCTGCGAATTCTGGCATTTCTATAAATATTATATTGTTGTGATAATTCCACCAATTCTTCTAACCACATTTCTTCAATGCTTTTCTTTTTCAAGATTTCCAATGCAACTTCTTTATTACCACACTCGGCTAACAATTTTGCTACATTTTCCTCCTCCACACTATCAATAGGCATAGTTCGCAAATATTTATATTCATTATCATCATCAATAATATCATAATTTTTGCTTTTAAGAAGTGCTATGACCTCTTGTTTTTTCTTTTTCCTCAAAACTAAAGTCGGTGGTTCTACAATTTGTTCTTGAATGAATTTTGCTTTGTTAGATAATTTAATTAATTGGTGTTGAATGACTTGTATTTGATGTTCTTTTCTTTTAATATACAATGCTTTTCTATTTGTAAAATAGGTTTCGATAATTTCATAAACTGTGCAAAATTTCTTCAACTGTTGCCCCGAATCAAACAAATTCATATTTGTTGTAGTACGCGTAGTATAAAGACCCAATACTTTTTCTAATTGATTACAACCATAATCACTTTTTTTAGGCAACAATCTTTGCATTACACCCGGTATTAATTTTAGCTTAATATCAACTTCTGTATCCGTACTCATATCAGTATAATTTTTAAGAATTGGTTTCTTCTTAGATTTCTTAGAAGAATCTTCAATGATCGATTCCAAGAATCTTTTATAATCATCCGTCCAAACACCGATGGGCAATTCTGTAATGTGGATTTTATCAACACCAATAATTTTATATGTGCCTTTAATCAGATATTTCTTATATATTTTACTCACGTCCATTGCATCCTTAATATCACAAATTTTAGTTATGGTTCCTTTGAATCCTTCATAATAAGGTGTGATTTTAGGTGATGCACTTCCTACTTTCTGTACTTTCAACTTCCATTGTAAATATTTAATAATTTGCACGGGGTTGTAACACAATCCTTCATAACTAAAACCCGTTCCAATTCCTTTTCCACCGTTCACCAATACCATTGGTATAATAGGTGCATAGAAGTCTGGCTGCACAGGGGTACCATCGTCGTCCAAATAATTCAAAACAGGCAAATCTGCTTCTTTGTAAATATATTTTGTAATTGGATTCAACATTGTAAAGATATATCTTTCTGATGCGTGATCCTTGCCACCTTGCAATCGTGTACCAAATTGACCAAGTGGTAAAAGTTCATTAATATTATTACTACCAACGTATTCTTGTCCCATTCCAACAATCGCTTCAACTAATGATTTTTCACCGTGATGATAAGCAGAATGTTCACTAGTATATCCAGCAAATTGCGCAACCTTTACTTCTTTTACTAGATTTCTTTTAAATGCAGCAAACAAGATTTTTCGAGTACTAATCTTTTTTCCATCCATAACATTTGGAATAGACCGGTCACAATCATATTTTGAGAAGTGAATCAATTCATTATCAATAAACTCTTCATATGAGATGTGTGCTTGATCGGGGTCTAAAACGGCATCTTGATCATATGTACCTAACCAATCTTTTCTATCATCCGCTCGTTTCTTATTAAAAGCCATATCAATAGAATTGTCGCACGATTGACCATTGTGTTTAAAGTATACAATTTTCTTATCAGCAAAATATTCTTTGAATTCTTTGGCTGTACTCGTACCAAGACCTTTGAAATATTTGATTTTCCATCCTTTACCATTATTATGACCAGTTTTCCATTCTCTATATTTCGCTTCATTGTAAAAGCTTAATTCATTATTTCCCTTCTTAGCTTTAATGATTGGAGTATTCATAAAGCCTAGGAAATTTTTCAATTCAAGCAATTCGCGCCATTGTGAATGAAACAAATTCACACATAAACCCTTGATATGCGAACCGTCAAGGTCCTGGTCAGTCATAAAGAGAACATGTCCATATCGTAAGAATTTCTTTGCACTTCCCGAATCATATGATTTGTTTGTTTCCAATCCCACAATTTTTTTAATATTGGCAATTTCAGCATTATCATTTACTTTGCTTTGCAGCATATCTTTTGTATTCATTAATTTCCCTTTCAATGGGAACACCCCAAAACAATTTCTATCTTCCTTTGATAGACCTGATACAATTCCTGCTTTAGCCGAATCACCCTCGCACAAAATCAATGTACATAGGTGTGATTTTGTTCCTCCAGCCCAATTCGCATCAATTAATTTTGGAATATTTCTAATTGATTTTGATTTTCTACCATCGGTTTTCTTTGCTGCTTTTTGGTCTTTAATTTCTGTCAAACTAATTGCTGTTTCCATAACACCCATTTTTATTACTTTATCAATAAATTTTGCACTAATATCACACCTTGAACCAAATTTAGATGTCGGTGTATTCATATAATCTTTTGTTTGACTATCAAATGAAGGGTTTTCAATAACACAATTCACAAACAACATAAGTTGTTCTTTAATAGTTGTAGCCTTGACCTTAATTTTCTTTTTCTTTTCAATGAATGCTATGATCTTTCTAACCAATTGATTTAATATATACTCAACATGTTTACCACCTTTTCCAGTATAAACACCGTTGACAAAAGACACTTGAGTAAATTCATCAACCGGTGATAAACATACTGCATATTCCCATCGTGTATTGGCTGTTTCAAATACTCTTTTCGTCTCTGATTTTTCACCAATATGCAAATTAATATATTGTTCTAAAGAACGAACTGGTACCATCTGATGGTTGAATCTTACTTTTACGGACTTATCTGTTACTGCTGCAATATCAAATGTCCTCTTTTTGAATAAATTAAACATATCATCGGTTATGCCATCTGAGCCAAATCGCTCATAATCGGGTAAGAATGATATCTTAACATATGGTTTAGCACTAGTCGCTTTTGTAATTTTTGGTTTTTCTAGAATATCCAAATTATTTTTGAATTCTTGAACATACTTCTTTTTTCTAATATGGTCCACTGTTTCAATCTTTGCCCATTTAGAATAAATGAATATCAACTTAACACCAAAACCATTCTTACCACCTACAATTTTCTTTTCTGATTTTTTATAATTGGTCGAAGTCATCAAATGACCAAATATCATCTCAGGAATCCAAATTTTATGTTCTGGATGCTTTGCAATATCAATACCATTGCCATCATTCATAAATGTAATAATACCCGTTTTTTTATCAACGGCAACATCAATCATGGTAACAGGTATTATATTTTTTTGTTTATCTCTGATTTTTTCGCGCAATCTTACAAAATGATCTCTGCAATTTACAATTCCCTCATCGAATATTTTATACAAACCCGGCGTCCAAGTATAATTGTGAAATGTTAATTGACCTTCATCATTAAATGACCAATTTTTAACATCATCAGGTTCAATTGCCCCAACATATGTGTCTGGTGCATCCTTGATATGCTCTTTCTGAGTTTTCTTTTGGTAAGTGGTGGATAATTCGGTATTTCCGATTGCAGCCATTATATTATAATGATAATATGTCCTTTTTATATTATTTCAATTTTAAATTCGAAGTGTTTAATATCCAATAAATTCCCACATCCAATCCCACCATCCTTGCATTGATTTTTTTTTTAAAAGATTTCTTCTTCGCAACCACGCTTCATTGAGTAATCTTTCCAATGTATCAACTTCATCTTGAGCTTCCATTAATTCATCTCTCTTGATTATGAACATATATAATTAATGGTTAAAATAATATCATCATAGATATTTAGGATAATCGCGTTCAAAAGTTTTTTTCTAATGACAATATATAATGGTAAAAAGACATAGCAAAGGCTCGGATGGCAAATATCATATTGACGGGAAGAAATTTGACCAATTAGTAGGTTCTCGTGCCCAGGTGTTCCACGGCACCGCCTATAAAACAACATCATCTGCTGTCAAACCTAAAGGGGATGCTCTTACTAAAAAACATCTTAAGAAAAATAAACACCATCGTATTGTTTCTGTAGCCAAAAGCAAAAAAGGCCCGATGATGTTGAAGAGACTTCACAACAAAGGTTATTTCACACGCAAAGGACACTTCGGAGCTGTTAAAAAGACTGCAAAAGGTCGTCGTTCTCGCAAACATCCACACAAAGGACAACGCTCCCGCACTCGCAAAGGTCGCAAAGATTTCATTACTCATAAAGGAGACAAATACTACAACCGTCGTAAACACAGACAGCGTGGTAGAAAAGGAAGACGTCCTTACACCAAGAGAGGTCGTAGACGTACCGGAGTTAAACGAGTAACTATCCATGAAAGACGCAATCGTAGCACAGGCCGTTTTTCAAGAGGAGGCAAATAATTTAAAACTCTGACCAATATTTTTTCAACAATTGATTATCTTTAATGTATTCCGAAGGAATTATCTTCGAAATGTATTTTTCAAAATATTTCTTACTTACTGTCCTTTGGGAATTAGTATCCAATATTCGTTTGCAATAATCCTTGTATAATTTGTAAATTGATATATCCTCTTCTTGGCAAAAATCATAGTCTACCTTTAGCTGATTTATTATATCTTCCATTTCTGCCTGTTTATCCCATAAATTACATTTTATAGACGTTATAAATTTACCTGTTATTGGCGAACCTGCAAAATGTTCTATTAAAAAATGCATTTTCTCCTCATTAATACCACTTACTTTGGCACCTTTTTCAAGCATCCATTTTAAATACAATGACCATAATTCACTAATTTCAAATTCATCATCTCCTTCTATTATGGTTTCCCTCCAGAAACTTTGAAATGTTTTTACATATGATAATTTGGAACTTGTTACTGTAGAATACAAATCTAAACTGTCATTGTAATTTAGTTGAGCACTTAATGCGGTTTTTAGATTTTTAATGTATATGGGCATTATGGGAAATTGACATTCTGAACGAATGAAACTCTTCCATAAATAATACATTTCGACCCATTTAATCTCTCCAGAATCAGTAGATGGTTCTAACCATTCTGATACAAATTTATTAATTAATGCTTCACTATTCGTTTTTGATAAATAACTAATGGAATGGATTGCTTCTGTATTCTGGCAATGTGATTCAATATAATTATTAGCACTTTGAAACTGATGCGAATAATGACAGGCTACCGCTATTATATCTAATATATGAGATTTTAAGAAACTATCCCAACAAGAACGAATTTTAACCGAATCATTAAAACTAATTATTTTGCAATCTTTAAAAATTTGATTATGATATTTAAATTTAATAGTATTTATAGGTAAACATTGAGTACCTAATATACATTGAATATGATCTTGTAAGCACGTTAAAAAATCTTTACTTTCCAATCTTACAAATTGACAAATTTGAGTAGATTTTTTTAATATATTATCACCCAATAAAGTTAAAAAATATTTAGATTCAGACTTAGAACGAAATAAGATAGGTGTTAAATGTTGAATAATATATTGAATAGTACAAGATTCCGGAATACTTGTTAACAAACTTTTCTCTTCTTTTATTTTTTTAATTACTAAATTTTTGATTTTATGTTTCCACGGAATTAAATGCGGTTTTGTTGAAATATCAGAAAGTAAAATATGCCAAATAGTATCTTCATTTATTAAAACATACTTCTCTCCATTATAGAAAATAAAAAGGTCTGATTGCGGGATATAAAAGTATTGTTGCTCAGGATTGTTTAAAAATTTGTCGATATAAATGGTACTTTGTTTTTCTAGATTATGTTTTCTGTTGATTCTTTCTACAAACAAATCTAATGCATGAGGCAATTGCTTATTCATATATTCTTCCATTTTACATAATACATCTGGTCGGTCCTTATATTTTGTATGAAGCTCATTAATACTATTAATCATATTTTGCAAACTCATATATCTAATATTAGTTATTATGATTTTAAGTGAATTATCATTTAACCATTTTGTTTATAAGACAAATAAGTAGTTAAAGATTCAAGTTAAAAAATTAGTATATGACCGATAGTAATGTGCTGGAAATAAAAACAGTTCAAATTGCACCGTTTAGGACATTAATGACTGCATTGAAAGACATATTATTAGAAACTAATATTGTATTTAAACCAGATGGTATTAGAATTGTAAATATGGATAAATCTCATACTATCTTGGCGCATTTATTTTTAGATGCGGAAAAATTTGAACATTACTATTGTAAATATCCAAAAATAATTATTGGGGTAAATATGTTCCATCTCTTCAAACTTATTAATACCATTGACAATGATGACACTTTAACCATTTATATTGAAGAAAAACAATACAGTGAAGGTGTTGTTGATAATCTTGGGTTGAAATTTGAAAATGGTGACATTAAACAATGTAAAATTCAAAAACTCAAATTGATTGAACCTGAGCAAGAAGAGCTACAGGTACCAGATGTGCCATTCTCATCTATTATTACTCTACCATCAACCGATTTTCAGAAAATTATTCGTGACTTATCTAATATTTCGGAGAGACTAGAAATTAAATCAGTGGGTAGCGAACTAATTTTCAAGTGCGAGGGACCTTTTGCTACTGCAGAAATCAGGCGTTCGGAATCGGATGGTAATATGGAATTCTTACAGAAACAAAAAGCATCTCACGTTATTCAGGGTGAATTCTCGCTTAAAAATCTAGGTTATTTCATCAAGTGTACTAATTTGTGCAATACTATTGAGATGTACTTAGAAAATGATTTGCCTTTAATCGTGAAGTATTCTGTTGCTTCACTTGGAGAGATTAAGTTATGTTTGGCAGCACTACCTTCTTGTTAAAAGCACTAGAAAAAGGTCGCGCAAACGGTTCAAAAGTAAAAGAAAATATTAATAATTAAAGATTTGACATTATTAATATTATATGAAGAAAATCATACCAGACGATGTTGCGAGTTATATGAATATGACTTGTGATATGAATGAACGCTTAGAAAAGGTAGTATATGAAGATGACTTTTTTATTTGTGTGAAAGATATCAAACATATCGACGAAGTTGATTATCATTATACGGCATGGTGCAAAAAAGACTTAAGATCACTGTTAGATTTGGAGAGAAAGCACATTAAATATATTAAAAATCTCAAATTAGTTATGTACCAGAAATTTAATTTAACACACGATAATACGGAGAATTTTATTCATTTCCCACCATCTTATTGGCGTTTACATATACATTTTGTAGCAAGACCTCATATAACACCCGTATATCATCAATTATATTTTATTAACGATATAATAAATCTATTGGAGATGGATGAAGATTACTATAGAAAGCATGTTTTGATAGCTAAGTTATAATTATTTGGAGAGATTGATAGTTAAATATGAAATTACCAAAGTAAGACCACAAATGGCAATAACAGTAAATGTTGAAAAATAAAAACATCTTTTATTTATACAACTATCTGATGGTTCGTGCATATCTCCCTTACTATAGAATGGTATTCCAAATGTTTCAGTCCAACTGACATCTTCTTTATGTTTATCGAAATCCCAACACCCATGTTTTTGATGAGGATGCTGGTTTTCTTGATTTAAAATATCCATTGTGTCCGCAAATATATTTCCAGATGTATCATATCGTTGTTTCATCTTTTTCATATAGTTAATATATCTCGTTTTGCTCTTTCTATCCAATGCCCCAAAGGGGTCTGTTATTAAATGTGTTAATGTGTTTTTATACTCTGGTCTAGCTAATTTTTCATAGCAACACGAAGAGCATGATCGCAACCTTAAAGTATCTGCATATGCCATTTCATCGGAAAATAATTGATCAATGATACTAAATGCAGAACGCAATAATAAAATCTTTTCGTATCCGTAACTTTTTTCAAAATATTCTTGATCTATTAACTGTTTAATTTTAATAAGATTATGGTCAGTTAGAGAAATACCATTATCGATCATATTATTATGCTGACACTTAAGATACTTAATTTGATTAATCCGGTCACGTATGAATGTAACATAGTGCTTGCGCAAACCTTCTATTTTTTTAATAACTGAGAATATATTAATATTATATGCTATTTTATATCGATATCGAATAGCGCGAGGTACGATAAATTGGTTTGTTTCTTTAATTTCTTTGATTTTAGTTTCAATTTCTTCAAGTGTGTTTCTAATTTTTGCACCAACTTCTATCAATTGAAGTTTTTCTCTTTCTTTTATGGTACCCTTTTTATCAAAACCAGTCATATCTGTAAACAATAATAATGAACCCGAAGCAAATTCACATATGGATTGCAACTTATCATATTGATGAGCTGATGTTTTATGAGCCTGGGATTGGGCATCTAATTTTAAATAACTTACTATGGCAAGAAGAAATGATATTCCGGCATTAAGTGATGCTAAAAAAGTGCCTCCCCAGTCTGCTCCCTTTAAAGCAGCAGCACATACAGATGCGCCAGCGGATATAAATATCGATGGGAACATTAATTTATTTAATCTTGTTTGGCAATATGATTCTGCTTCCATATAAATAATTTTTTGACCTTTCACATAACTAGCTAAAATATCCATCGCGGAAGAGAAATATTCATTGTAACTATGATAAATTTCTCCCAATTCATGTTCAACTTCTTGAAAACTAACTTTTTCAGAATTAAAACAAAATCTACCTTGTTTGTCTATGGGTTGGTTTTCTTCTTTATTTTTATTTTTTTTATATTTTTTAAGAGCATTTAACATTACTTTATGGCGCTTCATATGACCCGTTTGGTGTGTTTTTCTACTATTAGAAGTAGTTGGAAATAAACCCGTCATTTTAGTTGTTGCTAAAATCTGTTCTGGTTCAATACCCGTCTTTAAATTTTTATTACCGCTTACATCTATTGTCGTATCATCGTCCAAATGATTTAAATCCAAATCACTGGTGTCAATAACAGTTGGTGAATCATTGACAGTTGATATATTATTAGATATATCATTAATCTCAATTTCCAGTTGGCTCATAATATAAAAAAGGTTATTATATTATGAATATTTACGAGATTCTTTTAGTATCAACTTCAGCACTAATCATATAAATTGAGTTTTCCGTGATAATAATATATTCGGACTCCACTTTATATATTTTAGAAATGGGGCTTGTATATTCATCTTCGCTTTTAACTAATAACTTCTCTCCAGAATCTCTTACGCCAATTAGAACGTCTTTATCTAATGAACCGGTCCAATAGTCAAACATAATAGGTTTGTCTTCTACAATAGATAATTTTGCACAATGTTGCAAAGTTGTTTGATGGGGTAATCTATAATTATTTTCCTTTTCAGCTGACACAACACTTTCTTCTGACATTATAACTTAAAGGTCTCTATAATCTTTAAATACTTATTTCCCTCAAAATAAATAAATTAGTTTTGTGCGTGATTTTAAAATGAGATTTAGTGTATATGGCTGAAAAGTTGATTATTAGTAATACGGATAATTACAACCAGAATTTCGAATTCTCTGATACTAAGACCTATGTGGGAAGATATGTTGAACTTATTAATGAATATATGTTATACGTTGTAGAAAATATGATTATTCAAGATGATGCTTATTTATTATTTTTAATACAACGAGGTGTTGAAACAATAATGCATTGCTTTAAATTTTTATTGATGTATACAAAAAATTTAGAATTGACGATTTATCAATGTAAAAAAGCACTTTATTATTATATTGAATTTATAGGACAAATAAGCGATGTATCAGTACACCATTCATATTTACAATTGAATTCTAAAGACGCTACTTTATTTGTGTATAAGAAGACAATATATGATATTAATAATGTCTACAGAAAAAATTTTATTCAATCTAAAAATGATAAACAATTTTTGAATAGTATTTCTAATATTATTGTATTATTTAACGCGACACTGTTTCATTTATTACAAAAAGAGAGATTAAAATATTCTAAAAAGGAAAGTATCATACATTTTGCTATTGACCGCGCAACCTCAATAACAGATAAATTATTTAATAAAAATAATTACTTTTTAACTGATATCAAAACGGAATTGTGTTTATTTGTTTTTCGAATTTTTCAAACCTACGATATAGACACCATTAAATATAGCAATATTTGTGAAATTTTTATTAAAAAACTTCGAAAATATAAAGAGAATGAAATACCAGGTGTTAAAATATTATTGAAAGAAAAATTGTATAATAATACATCTATTAGTAATTTGGAAGAAATGTCTGCTTTAAGATATATTAACTGGATTCTACATCCATTATAATTATTTTCTTTCTCCTCTTTTTTTTCTTTTCTGCTTTTTTAAGCGGTTTCACAGTTTCTATTCGAAAATCTTTAAAGTCTTCCTCCAATATAGTTTTTAAGAAGTTATAGACTATATGTAAGATAGGAATAGAACAATGACCAACAATTAACACACTTCCTGTCCTAAATACCATGAAAGAAATTTCCAAACATTGATTTGCTCCTTTGCCACTGCCTTTTTTACTGCAACGTTTTTCACACGAACAAACTCCGTTTTGTAAATTTTTCATCGAATTGTAATAAAATTTTACTTGAATTCCTGGATACGAACAAGGATCATAATTTACATGAAGATGGTATTTGTATTTTAACACGCTAGATAATTTATCCCTGTCTATGTAATAGTTACAAGTAAAATTCGAATTTATTAGAACTGTATTAATGTCATCCTTGTTATATGCAAGCGGCTTTAAACATAACGGGTTTAACATTGCAATTAAGGCATCTAAAGCTAGAAATAGAAAGTCGTCTGATTGAATACCTGGAATTTCAAGTTTTCCAGTATTAAATACTTTAATATGTACTTCCTTAAATATCCCATTATACGGGATACGCATGATTACTACAAAACAATTATAAAATGCCCCTTTTACTTTGGTTCTGTAACTGGTAAGATCTTTTTTGGCTATACCAACATTTATTTTTCTTACATCTTTGTATTTAATTTTACGGGCTGTGGGATTATCAATAAATTTAATAGTATTTATTACAATCATATCAGTATATTTGATTTTTTCATCAAGTTGTGCACTCTCAGTTTTAGTATCACAACTTAATTTTATTTGTTTTTTAATAACACCGCTACGAGCACTTTGATATGGAATAACCGGAATATCCCAAAATACACTTTTTAAATCTATTTCTTGGTTTAAATGACCTATTTTTGTCTGTGTTGAGATATAAATTTTCGTTACTTTAGGAATAAAAGTTTTATTACCATATATAATCTCATTCTTTGAATCTTGTAGTGTATCACCATTTAAGAAATTTTCCCATTCTTGATCAGCACTTAGCATTATTATTTTAAAACTAATCTCTTTAAGTTAACTCTTAATTCAATTTATTTTCTAGGTATTAATAAAATGGAACAATGTCAAAAACGCCCCGTTTTGTCAAATGATATTTGCCGTAAGAAAAATCGTAAGAAAAAAACAAAATTATTAGACAGTATTCAAAATGAGTATTGTCTAAAAAGAAACCAATTTTATCCCGAGCAACCGTCCCCTAATTTATTTTGCAATAGATTAGAGATGCGCATGAAGGCTTATTATAATAATTTATATAGTTCTTTCAAATTATAAATAGCATAAGGAATTAAATAATTAGCATTTGTAATTTCACTATGTATTATAAATTTAAATACAGAAATCCATTTTGGTATTAAGACATATGGTTTCGTTTTTATCAAATAATTTATAAAGTCTTGTAAAAGATCAACGCTTTCCACATTATATTTTACACTAATTTCATTTAAATAGTGTATAATATCTTTAGCATCATCATTTTTGAGTTTATTTATTATAGATTCCCATATATCAGTGGTTATATGTGTATATGATGTGGATGTTGCGAATTGTTTATGATTCGCTTGAATATAATTTATCATACTACGAATGTCGGATTTAAATGAATTTTGAATTGAATATAATTGAATATCATTAATTTTCAATTGTTCTTTATTTATGATTTTCTTTAAAAATCTAGATATATCTTTAGATGGTAATTGGCAGAATCTTAAACGAATAAATTCATTTTGCAAAGCAGTATCAATACGACTAATATAATTGCAGATTAAACAAAAACGAACATTTACAGAATATTTTTGTATCAAATATCGTAAAGCTTGTTGAGCATTTTTAGTCATATAATCGACCTCATCTAATATAACAAATTTTAACCCCTTGCCAAATAACGTTTTAGTATGTACAAATTGATAGATTTGATTTCTAATAATCTCAATACCTCTATCATCAGATGCATTTAAATGTATTTTAAAGCCCTTGTTTGTTTGATTGTATTTTTGTTGATATGCATTAATTAAATTAATAATAGTAGTCGTTTTGCCTGTCCCAGGTGGACCATAAAATAATAAATTTGGAAAATATTTCTTGGTTAATATATTATTTAAAATTTGCTTATTAGTATCATCTAACACCACATCACTAAGTGAATTTGGTCTATATTTTTCAACCCAGGGAGAGAATGTATTCATATGATTAAATATTATAATTTATATTTAATATAAGAATAAATAAATTGATATACTAAAATGGCTAATATTATAAAACCAACAACAATGAGTCAACCTACTGCATACCTTAAAGTGATAATTGGCCCAATGTGGTCTGGGAAAAGTACCGAAGTTATTAATATTTATAAACACAATTGTATAGCACAGATTTCAACTTTAGTTATAAATTATGAGGAAGACAAAAGATATCATGACCAATATTTATCAACCCACGATAAAACAATGATACCTTGTAAACGATTTAATAAATTAGCCAACTTATTGGACTATCAAGACCTTGACAAATTTAAATGTATTGTTATCGATGAAGCACAGTTTTTCGCAGACTTACAAGAAACGGTTGAAAAATTACTTTCTATGAATAAATTTGTTTATGTCTGCGGACTTGATGGAGATTTCCAAATGAAAAAATTTGGATATGTTCTTGATATTATACCTATCGCCGACGAAGTTATCAAAAAACAAGCTCTCTGCGCTCTATGCAGAAATGGTAAAAAAGCATCATTTACAAAAAGATTATCGAAGGAAGGCCACACGGTAACCACACAAAAACTTATAGGAACTAATAATTATATTCCCGTATGTAGAGAATGTCACAAGTTCTAATTATGTCATCTAAAGATATAAAAAAACTACTTAAATTCAAATACTTTTTTTGTGTATAAAATGCCCCCTAAAAAACGTGGAAGGAAACCTAAAAAAACTAAAGCTAATCCAGTTGACGAGCCTAAGAAAGTGCATAGAAAACGCGGAAGAAAACCTAAAGGTGGGAAAATTATTAAAAAAATCAATGAAAAAATTAACCCAGACGAACTTAAAAAACCCAATATTATATTACAATTAAAGTGTTCTAGTAAAGACCTTCAAAAACAAGAACACGGTAGCGTAGATGAATCCAATCAACCCGATATCAAATCATATACTATTAATAATAATAAACAAAACTCTATTAGTTATGAACAATACAATAATATTTCATATGTTGCTCCACCAAAAACCAATTCTATGTCTTGTGAAGACGATGAAGATACGGATATTAAAGAAATCTGGGAAAAATTAAGAATTTTAAAACTAAAATTGCATTTTAATGAAGTATCAGATAAACGGTCTCATTGTTTTTGGTGTACTTGTTCATTTGATAATCCACCTGTATTTATACCAAAACAAGAAAGAAATGATATCATCGAAGTTTATGGGTGTTTTTGTAGTCCCGAATGCGCAGTCGCTTATTTGAAAACAGAACCCATTGACTGTTCTGTTCTTTGGGAGAGATATGCTTTGTTAAATAATATTTATAGTAGAATCTATAATTATGAAAAAAATATTAAACCCGCACCCAACCCTTATTATACTCTAGATAAGTATTATGGAAATCTCACTATACAAGAATATCGTAAATTACTAAGCAAAGATAGATTACTATTAGTAGTTGAAAAACCATTAACAAAGATTTTGCCAGAATTATATGAAGAAAATAATGAACTTCCAAATATATTTGATGATCTTTTAAGCACCAATACGCGAAAACGCCCCAAATACCGATTAAAACGAAAACACGCAAGCAACAGTAAATTATCCAGTCTGTCTAATAATTTTGGATTAACTAATTAAATTTAATATAAATATGTTAAATTTAATTATTTTCCTTTGCTTCTTTTTGTAATTTAGTCATATAAGCTATATACGCAGCTTTTCTTTGCTCAAGTTTTTCAGCATGACGTTTTCGTTGGAGTTGTTGTTTATTCACATCGTCCATAAAATTTCTTATTTCTCCATAGATCATTTGATTCTTGGTTGATGAGGGTGTTGGAGTTTTTAGTTTATCTTGAAAATTGGGATTCATATACTCTTTAATTACATGTAAATAATTATTCTTCCAGTATTCTAATTTCATTCTTGCCACTTCCTCTGTATAATCTGTTTGTCGCATTATAAGTTCAATCATAGCCTGTCTTCTAGTTGCAATTTGCTTTTCCATTGCTTCAGCACGTTGTTTCATAAGCTCCTCACCACTTATATCCATTGTCTTTATTTCACTACCACTTGCATCTTTTTTAACTTCGCTCATTTAATTAATAAAAATAACATTTTTCTAAATCGTATTAAACATTTAATTTAATATTATTATTAAATGGAAAATACCACTGAACACAAGAATTCAACAATGAGTATAAATAACGCTGTGACAGAGATTACTACTATTATATCACAACACTTAACTAAAGTATTCGACCAAGTAGCAATTGAAAAAAATGACATATCTCAAAATTTAAAAATTTTAAACCAACTTTCTTTTGTGGTAAAATTACGAAAGGAAAACCAAGACTTAAAACAACAATTAAACGATATTAGTACAAAATATAAATCTTGTTTGGAAGAACTTGTTACAATAAAAGGTGCAGAAAAAGTAACAATGGAAATTACAGAATTAGATTCTATCCGCAATACAACTATTCCTTCCCGTGCCGAAATCGAATCTACTATTAAAAATACATCATATAATTCTTTATGGGGCCTACACGGTTCCGACGACGACGCGGAATCAGATGATTCAGATGCACAAATGCTATCACTGTCACCTGGTTTAAAATTCGACAATAAATTAAATTCTGAATCTTCTTTGAGACTTAAAAAACTGAGAGAAGACCCCAAAAATAAAGATGCATCTGCAGAGGAAATTAAAACTGCTATTAGTCGTTGGAAATTATTTTATAAAGATAATATCATAATCAATTGTAATAAATCAGAGGAAGACACAATTAATGATATTATGGACTCATCCGCAGGTCTTAAAGGATGGAGTGAATCATATTACAACACACATGTAGTAGGTGACAAAGATGAAGAGGAAGATGAAGAGGAAGATGAAGAGGAAGATGAAGAGGAAGAGGAAGACGAAGACGAAGAGGAAGAGGAAGAGGAAGATGAAGACGAAGAGGAAGACGAAGAGGAAGAGGAAGAGGAAGATGAAGAGGAAGATGAAGAGGAAGAGGAAGATGAAGAGGAAGATGAAGAGGAAGATGAAGAGGAAGAGGAAGATGAAGAGGAAGACGAAGATGAAGAGGTCGAAAATGTTGCTGTTGCCAAAACAGTTTTACTTGCGCAAGAAGCAGGCGAATATGCAACAATTGATACCGCTAGCGAAGAAGAGGAAGAAGAAACCGATGACAAGGCCGACAAAGATGAGGAAGAAAATGCTAAAAGTGAAGATGAAGAGAAAAATGACGAAGAAGAGGGTGGTTCGTCTGATGATGATGAAGAAGTGGAAGTTGAAGAATTTAAATTTGAAAACAAAACATATTATACTGATGATGCTCAAAATGGTCATTTGTTTGAATGTCTAGAAGATGGTGAGATTGGCGATATTGTTGGTAATTTAGAAAATGGTTCTGTGTTTTTTTCCTAATATAATATAAATGGTTCTAAGACAAATATGCCCACCCGCTTTAATATATTTAATTTTTTCCATTACTCAAGTATCTATTGATACGGTTCAAGGAGCATATAATACCGCATTAGTTAAAATTTGGGTAGCTTTTGTATTTACTGTTCTATTAAACTATCTATGTATGAGTGGTTTAGATGTTGTTTCATGGTTAATAGTATTTATTCCATTTATCTTAATGACCGTTATAGTCAGCATGTTGTTAGTTATGTTTGGATTGGACCCATCAACTGGTAAATTAGCCATTGCATATGATAAAACTATGCCAGAACGACCTGATGTTAGGGCTCGAGCAAAACAAGCCCGAAAACGCGACCGAAAACGGCGACACAGACTAGATAGATTCTCTAATGAACAATATGCTAGATGGAGAAAATATAACGAAGCTCAAGGAATTAACACTGGATATGACCAGTCGAATATTTCAACTGACCAAAAAAAGGTATTGAATGATGCTGTTTCAGCAAGGGCTGGACTAGCCTGCGATCCATTACATTCTGATTGCCCAAAAAAGTAATTAGTCAAGTAACTATTTAAAATAATAATAAATTACATAACTAATAATGTTTAGTGAAATCGTTAATTATATTGTAATTCCTACTTTACTATCAGCAAGTGCTTTGGGTGCTTATTATATTTGGAGTCCTGAGGATAGTAAAAAAATAATATCAAGTATAGCATGGTATGGAGTAAATATGTATTCACGCGCTTCTATTTATTATGAAACTTTTGCACGATATAAATATGATTTATCAGATAATGAAGATGATGATTTTGATGAAGAAGAAGAATCATTATTATATTATAACAGTGAAAATCAACTTATAGTTTCACTAGGAACAGATTATAAAACTATGCCCGATGAATGGTGGAATGATAGCAAAAACAACATAGATTTATTAATGTTTAAAAAATCTTTAGGTGACAGTATAAAATACAAAATTTTTAATACGCATAAAGAGTTAATTAAATCAGATAATGATTGGGTTACATTGGAGAAACCATTTGTACAAGTGGAATTAGAGCAAAATGGTGAAGTTATTGATATTCATAAACACCTGGTTCACTTTTACACAGTAGGAAATAGTATTTTATCGAAATCATTCTTGAATTGGTATTTGAAGTCATGGTATAATATTGAATTATGTGATAAATATACACTTAAAATCTTTGATAAAGATGTTAATCTATTCAGTATAGGACCCGAATCTTATATATTCCTTGGTAATGAAAAATATTCTATTATCGATACAACAGAAAACGAAGAAACTACAGATAGTGATGATGCTAATTATGAAGGCGCAGTTGATGAATAATTAATTTTAAAACATATATAAAAAATTGACTAATATATATATATAATGGATACTTCAGGAACTATGGAAATTATGGCAACTTCTTCAGAAGTAACACACCCATTGTATGATAAATGGGTTCTATGGGCTCATTTACCACATGACACAGATTGGTCTATCAAAAGTTACAAAAAAATTATGACCGTTAAAAGCATTGAAGAAATGGTGGCTTTATATTCAGCAATTCCTGAAAAATTAATTAAAAACTGCATGATGTTCGTGATGAGAGAAGGGATAAAACCGATGTGGGAAGACCCATTAAACAGTAAAGGAGGTTGCTTTTCATTTAAAGTTCCAAATAAAGTTGTGTCCCAAGTATGGTCTCAATTAAGTTATATTTTAGTAGGAGAAACACTTACAAATGACTCGCGTTTATGGAAGTTAATTAATGGAATTACTATCTCACCTAAAAAGTCATTCTGCATTATTAAAATATGGCTGAAAAATTGCTCAATGCAAAATCCCACCCAGTTAACAAGAGTTCATGGATTAAGCATTCACGGGTGTTTATTTAAGCGACACAAACCCGAATTTTAATTATTTATATAATCCTAAGTATATAAAAAATTTCATTTTTAATTAACCGATTTAAATTTATTTATTTTTTAAGCATTTGACAGATAAGTAGCATATGTTGGATGTGCTGTTTCAAATTTTTTAATATTTTGAAGCCATTTTGAAACAGGATTCCACCCACCCCAAATATTTCTCGTTCTACCGCGGTGTTCCTGTAAATAAACTGCAAAATGATTTTTTATACACCATTCTTTTTTCAAAGTATATGTTGGCTTTTTTCTCCAAACCGTTAGCGATATACACATATACCTTGAACCTAACCAGAATTTTTTAGCACACCAATGTTGCTTGTCTAAATATGGTTGTATTCTTAAATTTTTACGATTAAAACCACCTTTGATAAATTGGTCCAAGACTCTATCCATGTTTGATTTTTTATCCATTCCCGCAAACTCCAGAATAATCCATATAAGTTCTTCAGGTAATGCGTAAAACATTGTTGTTGATATATACCTTAATATTAAGGTATTAATTTTCCAGTCAATTTTTTCATTTAGAATCAGAATTTAATTATTTTAGCACTAATATATATATATGGCAAGTTTTGTAGATAAAGTAGATCCTAGAAATATTAACTGGCACAAATCTCCACATAAAGTTACACATGAGATGACCGCCAAGAATGATGCAAAAGTAGACGAATTAGAGGCCGAACAAAAACGATTAGAATCAAAATTGAAAAGAGGTGTTTATAAGAGTACCGCCGATTTTAAGCAAGCTTGGGGGTCCCAAAATCGGTCTTTTCAAAGAATGATAAATCATCGAGATGCTTGGGATGAGATTGAATCAAGACATCCCCGCGTGAATAAACAAAGGGAAAGAGAGTCGGGCAGGTTTATGGATAATGCAATAGCAATTCAAAAGAAATATGATAATGTTATAAGTAAGCAGGCACAAAAACAAGGAGTATGTGGATATCTTTCAAAGAAAACATGTAGTGAAGGCAAGGATTGTTATTGGTTTGGTAAGGAAGATGTTGCCGGCAAAAATGTGGGATGTTATTCAAGTAGAGAAGAAACTATACCGATTGGTCAAAGGAGACTGTTAAAACGAAGTAAAACACCTAATCTAACCCCTATACGAGAAAATCTGGAGGGAGGAAAAAAGAAAACGAAAAGAAGAAAACGCAAAAAAAGAAAACGCAAAAAGACGCGTCGCAAAAGAAAACGCAGAACAAAACACAGAACAAAACACAGAACAAAACACAAACGACGAAGAAAATAAGTTTAAAAAATTGAATTATTAAAATTTAATTTTTTTATAAGAAAAACCTTAAATGACAGAACAATATTTATACCACGCAGTTAATAGTTTCCTCGTGTATTGTTGTTTAGCATATATTCTTTGCTTTGCAACTTTTCATCTTGTGCGTAGTATTAATTATCATATTGGCAACGATGGAACATTTATTTTATCAATTATAGTATCTCTGCTAATTGTTTACACTGTTCTTCAGTGATAGTTGTAGGGTATTTAATATTAAAACATATGAGTAAATTTCCAACTAAAGGAGATGCAGGATGGGGACGCGTTCTTTTCATTCCCATATTTGCCACTTCTTTAACAAAATCGGGTGTTACCACCTTTCCTGGTTTATTATTAATTGTATATGTCTTTCCTGATAAATGTTTAAAATCAAATTGGAAACCAATAAGCGCTTCCTTTAATGTTATATTTTTTGTTAATAAAAGATCTAAACCATCACGAACAAATTCTGTGTTATTCATTACTTTTATAAATAACTTAATATCGCCTATATTTGTATCACTTATCATATTTCCTCTATTTCGTAAAATAATTATTTCACTATCGTCTATACCGGCTTTTATATCCACATATATAGTCTCTTGTTCCATTTTTTTTACATTTTCCTCCATAACCCATTTTTCTATTTTGAGAGGATAATTAAGACCAGTGTATGCTTGTTCTAAGGTTATTTCTATTGATTTAACTATAGGAGTGGGTTTATTCATATTGGGCATATTAACAGGTCTTCCATTGTGAAAAATTCTTACCTGGGGCATACCCATTCCACCACCCATTCCACCACCCATTCCACCACCCATTCCAGGAAATGGAAAAGGGATTCCTCCGCCAAACATCATATTTAAAATATCTTCTGGATTACCCATCATTCCACCAGGCATACCCGACATAGCACCAAACATTGGATTATTTTTTTGCATATCGTACATTTTTTTCTTTTCAGGATCTCCTAGAGTATGATAGGCTTCATTTATTTTTTTCATATTTTCAGGGTCTCCTCCCCTATCGGGATGATTTTTAATTGATAATTTCCGATATGCCTTTTTAATTTCGCCAGAATTACTTGTTGTATTAACGCCAAGTATTTCATAATAATCTGTCATTTCTATAATCTTTTAATATAAACTTAAATAGTTATTAACGAATTATTATTATCAGATGGAATTGCCTTTTCTCAAAAAATACCAACCCCAAAGATATGAAGAATTTGTTATTGAAAAGGATTATATTCATTTACTTAAAACATTAATTAATATGGATAACTTAAATATTCTTCTAATTGGAGATTCTGGTACAGGAAAAACATCTCTAATAGAAGCAACTATACGTGAATATTATGAGCTAGATAAGATTCCTAAAAATAATGTATTGTATATAAATAATCTACGAGAACAAGGTATATCATATTATCGCAATGAAGTTAAAACATTTTGTCAAACATCGTCCAGTATACACGGTAAGAAAAAATTTATTATATTGGATGACATTGATATTATAAACGATCAAAGCCAACAGGTTTTTCGAAACTGTATTGATAAATATAGCCATAAAGTACATTTTTTAGCATCTTGTTCTAATATTCAAAAAACAATAGAAAGTATACAATCTCGATGTACTTTAATAAAACTCAAACAAAATGAAACACAATTATTATCACAAGTTATCAAACGAATTAAAACCAAAGAAAATATTGATATTTCTCCACAAGCAGAAAATTTTATAATGAATATATGCAATAATTCTATAAGATTATTAATTAATTATTTGGAAAAATTTAGTCTATTAGATGAACCAATAACTTTGAATATTGCAAAAAAAATTTGTACAAATATAAGCTATTATGATTTTGAACGATATACTAATGCGTGGTATGTAAAAAAATCTTTACCAGAAGCAATAACAATTATCTATAATATTTTTGATAAAGGATATTCTGTTATGGATATTTTAGATAGTTATTTCCAATTTATAAAAATATGCAATATTATCGAGGAAAACAATAAATACAAAATTATACACAATATTTGCCAATATATATCCTATTTTCACACTTTACATGAACATGAAATTGAATTGGTTTTTTTTACAGACCAGCTAATTCGTACTGTTAATACCAATTAAAATATTAAAGAATTATATATATGTCAAGTCAGATATTTAAAACATCACCTCCAATAGAAATATTATTTGATTTTTTAGGCAATGTATGTGAAAAACAGAAAAATAAATATGTATTTTCAAAAGCTAGTTTTAAAAAGGCACAAATGGAAAATAAACTTGAATCTTTTTACAATAAATTAAAACCCCATTACTATCAATCCAAATTATTTTATATTGCACGAGATATGATATACAAACATTTTATTACATTAATCCGACAAATTTGCAAGCATCATCATATTGCATTTACATCTGTAATGAAATATAATAAATCAAAGTATGAAATCATATATACTATTTTTATCCCTGAGCAATTAATAGTTGCTTAGCTGCTATTGTATCACAATTACGTAATTGTTGTTGTGATAACCGAGCAAACCATTCATATTTAGTTCTTTTTAAAATTTCATCACCGGGTATATAAATTGCATATTTATTTGGAGAGAAGTCAATAAATGTATTACCCATTAATCTATCTATCCCTACCTCTTTGCCTTCTTTATCTTCAACGCCAAATAATTTACCACATATCACAGACATATTATTATTGCTGTATAACCAACGGTTTGCTTGTCCTAGGAAATCACTTTCATTAGTATAATCAGTGCTCGTCAAACCTTCTAAATAATTTACAAATTGACCCATGGTAGCACTATTTTTTTTACAACCTAAAATTTTAGTTGTTGGAAACATAGTCGAAATATCAGCATTACTTCCACGATTAATCATATTTACACTGAAACAATCGCTCGTTTTTAATCCTCCATTATACAAGGGGTTTAAATCTTTGCAAACAATCGTTGAATTTGGAAGTAATAATCCACCGAAAGAATGCAATAATTTAGATAAAGCAAGCATTCTCATATGTTCTTTTATGGGATTAGCCAATTTATCCATATCAATCTTCCACCCCTTTAACAGTTTTTCAAATGAATAATCATCAATTAAAACAATATTGAAAGATTTTGAACAGCATTTAACCACTGTTTCAACACAAGCTACTTTATATGGCTGGTTTAATAATCTCGTATTCCTTGACCCAAAACTAGGCCAATATCTATGATTTATAGGATGAGCTGTATGAATCCAAAGAATCGGTTTATCTCCTAATCCTGGACCCCCGTTAAGTAAAAATTTGCGCACCATATCATATTTCTCTAATTCCTCATCCGGCACATATTTCAACTTATATTTTTCATATAAATAACCAAGTACTGTTAAAATTATAAATATACTGAAATAACGAAACATTATATATATATAGTAAACTTAAATATTTTTAGCTATCCCTTTAATCTTTGTAAATTAGACCACCATTTCTCATTACTTTTTTCTAATTCTTCATCTCTTTTCAAAATTTTAAAAGCTCGTCTAGAATGAATTTGACCCTCGTTTTTTTCTCTTTCTGCTAAATACTGCCGCGATTGTTGTAAAGAAGGAGGGGCTACGTCTTGTGAATCTCGATGTCTCTTATACGTATCTAGACTACTGAATTTTTCTTTATTTAAGAAATCTTGATGAGTCACTGGTATAACAGTCTCCGTATGAGCTTTTTTAAAATCTTCATAAGGTAATTTACTAAACAATCCCGAAGAATAATTACTTACTTTTTCTCTAACTAAATTATAACCGTCATTTTCTCCCATTTCTTTAACTCCTTGGTGTTTTACCAAAGCTTTACACTCTGTTTTTTTTGCTTCAAACACCCTCCCAAAATCACTTAATGCCACTTTTTTATTATCGTCCTCATCCACTTTATTATTTTTGATCCAAGAATTATATCCACTGTCATCCTCCTCATCTTTTACTTTTACTTTTTCAAACATTTTATTAAACCATTGATTGAATTCCTGGATGCTTTTACCATTTAGAGAATGCAACAATACAGCTTTATCTGCAGGTGCATCTGTTTCCGTTGCATTATAAATAGTATCGTACTTTGACTTTTTTCGCTGTTTTCTAAAGTAAAATACTTTCTCTACTATTTTATAGGCTTTCATATAAAACCTAAAATAATCTCCAGATAATTGGGACTTATCAGGATGCAATTTTAAAGCTACTCTATATGCCTTTTTAAGATCAGCTTCGACGAAATTATATTGCAATTTGAATAAATTTAAAATATCTTCCAATTCATAATTTTCTATGTCTAAATCAAATTCATCATTCATATAGAAAATTATGATTATTATATTCTTTAATTCACGAAGACGCTCGTCCCATTGTTTTTTTAAAGAAAGAAGTAATATTGTCCGTTTTAGATCCAACTACACTATCCATTGGTGCACCATTGATAAAATTATGCATCGTTGGGACTGATTTAATTTTCATAGCACTAGAAATATCACGTGCTTTGTCTATATCTACCACTATCATAGAAACATTACTAGGCATCTCATTAAATAATTTATTTACTAATGGGGTAGACCGTTTACATGGACCACACCAAGTAGCAGTAAATTTCATAATTACAACTGGATGGGTCTTAAGATATTCTATAACTTCGTCACGCGTTGTCAATTCTACAATCTCTCCAGGCATTTAATTAATACTAGAAAGATATTCTTTCTATTTTTGCGAATCGCTAAACAATTCTTTCAAATCGTCAATGTCGATAGGAGGAAGTTCAGCGTGACTTTCCCAAAAATACTTACAAAAAGCCCAATGGATTTTACAACTAATAGGATAATTCTGTTTTCTATCACTCATTAATTTTTCATAAAATGTCGATGGAAGAAGTTTCAAACTAGGTCTTGGTAATACATAAGCCAATTGGATCTCTGGTAAAATTGGTTTTGAATCGTTTTCTTCTATCATTGTTGTGTCCCAAGAAGGAATATATTTAACCAAATCTTTCCATAATGGAGGGTAATCATATTTATAACACCACGTCCAACTTGAACATTTCGTAGTATAATATTTCATAGTCCATTCTAGACCTTCCAAATAATTCATACATATTTTCTTTCTCCAATAATTATTAATATCAATATTAAACAAAGCTTTATAATATCTATGTTCCCAACCATATCTCTGTGGGTCAATGAATTTTTCGACCGCACGTTCTTTTGTAGGAATGTTATCTAATCTTTTCATTTTATCGTCTATTGTCTTATTTGGATAAAAACGTTTTTCCCAACGATTTCTTAAATTATATTCGTCTATTAAATTTGTTTTTTCAGATTCCGCTAAGTATTCCGCAAATATTTTAACATTTGACCAATAAATAGTTTTACCATTGGTAAGATTTTTATCTGTCTTTCCAAATAAATTTTTATATGCAGCCAATACTTTATGGATTCCACCTGTTCTTATATTCACCGACGGAAAATGTGGCATAAAATCATTGCCTAGAAAAAAACACAAAAATATATAATCATATAATCTATTTGTTTCTTGTATTTTGGAATTTTTTCCAAACCCATTCATATCCTGACGTATAGTTTGAGCCAACTTAGGAATATCCAAAAAATAAGGTTCATTCGGTTCTAAATCTTGATTTAATGATTTTATGAATTCTGGAGTTTCTCTGTACAAATAAATCTGTTTGGAAATGGGAAGATGATTTAATGCAAGCATAATAAGATCCGCATCCAATCCATATATCATTGATACTTCTTTACTATGAGCTACTTTATTATCTCGAATATATCCAAATAACTTATGCTCGCCTTCCCCTGGACTATTGCTTGTAGAAACTATAAATTTTTGTATATTATATGATTTTTCTTTATTTTGATAATAATATTTTGTATAATTAGCCAAACTTTCCATAAAATTAGTACCCGGAGTAATAGCTGTTTTATCCCATTTGTCCGGTTGTTTTTCAAACTCATTTTTTAAAAATGTAAGTAAATATGATTTGTAACGTCTATTTCGTTGTTGTTCTAATTTTGCAACTGGTGCAACACCATCAAAAGCAATGAAGACTAGTTTTTTAGGTTTTATAATTTTTATATATTCATCTATTTTTTTACAAACTGCCTCAATGAGTAGTTTTTCAAATTGTTCATCATTGCCATTATATTCTTTTTCCAATGCACGCAAACAATCATAAACAATTGAATTACTGTCTAAATAAAAATTATCTACATTTTTATTCAGCCTATGAAGTTTTCTCACGATATTTCCGTGGTTTTTAACAATAAATGAAAAATAACTTGGTATACCCATCTTACATAATAGTCTCAACAACTATTTAAATCATATTTGATATAATTTACTCAAATGCTCTTCATCTCTCCACCATTTGGAAATTATATTTATTTACCCAATACCATGTCTATCAAAGGTAGTTATACTTTGGAACCACGCTATGGATTAATACAGCAAATTTTAAAAACCTTCCGTTATTCTTTTCAATATAAAGGATGGGTTAATAAAATTGGATTACGGAACAAAGGGCTGGAATATGGTATCAAAAATTATAATCCATGTAGAGATATTATAAGTATTGCTATTCTTAATAAAGAAGAAATACCCAAAATAATAAATATATTACCGGAAGATACAAATATAGAATTGAATATTAGTTGCCCGAATGTTAACAAGTGCCTTGAACATACTCAATTATTTTCGTTTATAAATCCGAAAAGACAATGGTGTATTATTAAACTATCTCCACTTGCTGATATGAAATTAGTAGACAGGTATTATAAACAAGGTTTTCGACAGTTTCATTGTTCCAATACTATTCCGGTAAAAGAAGGTGGTATTAGTGGTGCATCCATTGTACCATATACATCGCAACTTTTAAAAACAATAAAAGGTAAATATTCTGATGTTGAAATTATTGCAGGGGGTGGAATTTACGATATGAGTGTATATAATAAATATAAAAACTTGGGTGCAAATCATTATAGCATCTCAACAATATTTTTACATCCTATAAATTTTTCCTGTTTTATATATTCATTTTATAATAATAAATTATAAATCTATGTTTTTTTTTTGGATTCAAATTGAAAAAAAAATAATCGCTATATTATTTAGCAATATATTATGAAAAACGAGAAAATTAAGCCCCCTCTATCGCACAAATCCAAGAGATTCGATAAATTGGATTTTTCGACAAAGAAAATATCCACTTTTCAAGCCATGATAACAAATACTATATTAGCAATCCAACAATATAAAACAAAAGATATTATAGGTGCAAGTGAATTAAATGTGTGCATACAGGGTTTGGAAAGTTTATATACAGAATTAAATATTCTGAAAGTAATGGTTGAAGCTAATGAAAAACATATAGATTTTGATGAAATCCTCACAAGATTGCAAAAAATAAATAATGAATTATCAAGTATATTTCGCAATTTTGGTACACATAATATTGAAGACCTAATTGCAGTGGCATTTGCAAGTGATTTTATCAAAAAAACTATAACAGAGGAAAATAAAGATAAATATGAACTTATCCAAAAATACGTACATCCAATTAGTTATAAAGCAATGGCATGGAAAGACAATGATGGAGAAAATAAAAAAACACTAGCAAAAAATAGAATTGTTGAAGATTTTATGATTGTTGAAAGTGCTCAAAATTTCGAATGTTTTGATTTGGCGAGAACAAGCAGAAAATTTAATACAAAAGTATATGGAATTAAAGTAGCAATTAAAAACCAAGCTGAACGAAAAACATTAATCATATCTGGATTAGTTGATGATATAATAGTTAATTGTAGTAATCACGCATTTATTAAAACTAAAATACAATCATTGCATGATGAAAAACCCAATGACCCTGAATTTTTAACATCGGATTTTGAAAGATTTGTAAATACTTTAACTATAAAAGAATTATTAATTTACGGCAACGATGAATTATATCAACGATTTATTGGTTATTTAACCCAAGTTAATTTAATTAAACAAAAACCAATCTCACAAAATGTTAAAGAATTTATTAGCTGTGAATTATATGGGCAACGGAGGACCCTCATTCAATTATTAATGAAAAATAGTGAACCCGAATTTCAATATCTCGCATATCTATTATATGATTTATTAACAAATGATGGAAATGGTAACGGACCCGATACAATAGAACAAACGGTTTTATTTGATAGTCTTCCATGGAATATTAAAAAATTCTTTAGAGATGCAATGAAAACTACTCTCAAATATACAAAGGACCTATCTAATTTCGATAGCAGTAAAATTCCAATTGAACAACAAATTTGTTTATTAAAAGCCACTGACAATGTTAAGGAAAAGGCGATGGTAAAATTAAAAGAAGTTAAAGCAAAATCGGAGGATTCTGGCTCAAAAGCTAGACAATATCTTGATGGTTTACTAAAAATACCATTTGGTATTTATAAAAATGAACCAATGCTATCTATTATGAAAAATATTAAAACTGATTTTAATAATATCACATCATTAATTGAAAAAAATAATTCATCTTACCTTTCTAGTAAAAAAGAATACACTTGTATTGAAATTTATAAACATATAAAAAGTATTCAAAGTAGCTATATCCCACAACTTCAAAAAAAGCAATTGAGAAAACTAAAAGAGTTATTCTGTAAAGGAAAGCGTGATACTATTGTCGCCAATATATGTTATATTAATGGTATTATCAAAAAATATGATCTAAAATATACAAAATTATGTCATTCCGGAAAAAAAAATAATTATATGCGAGATAACATAAAACAATTTTTACAACAAACCCAAAATAATAAATTAATATTTGGAGAAATGCAAAAAAGATTTCCTGCAGAATTCCAACTTGGTATGGAAAAACATTTAAACTCATACATTAACACAATCAATGTAAAATGGGACAATATTAATAATAATATGACCAGAATTAATACAACATTAAATAATGCAATACACGGACATTCCACCGCTAAGCGCCAATTGAAAAGGATTATTGGACAATGGATAAACGGGAAACAAACCGGATACTGTTTCGGCTTCGAGGGTCCTCCTGGCGTCGGGAAGACTAGTTTGGCCAAAAATGGTTTATCCCAATGCTTATTAAATGAAACAGACAATACACATAGACCGTTTGCTTTTATTCCAGTAGGTGGTTCATGTAATGGAAGTACATTATCCGGTCATAATTATACATATGTTGGTTCCACTTGGGGGAGAATTGTTGATATTCTGATTGATAAAAAATGTATGAATCCTATTATTTTTATAGATGAGTTAGATAAAGTAAGTAAGTCAGAACATGGCAAAGAGATTATTGGCATTTTAACACATCTAGTGGATTCTACTCAAAATGAATCTTTTCAAGATAAATATTTCAATGGTATTGATTTGGACCTTAGTAAAGCCCTATTTATTTTTTCTTACAATGACCCTGATGCGATTGACCGTATTTTATTAGATAGAATACATCGTATCAAATTTGATCATTTGTCGTTGGATGATAAATTGGTTATTGCTAATAACTACCTATTACCAGAAATATATAAAAATGTTGGTTTAACAAATATTATCAAATTAAGCGATGAAATTCTTATTTACATCATAGAAAATTATACTTATGAAGCAGGGGTTAGAAAATTAAAAGAAATTTTATTTGAGATAATTAGTGAAATAAATTTGAGTATATTGCAAAATACAAGTGCGTATACTACTATTCCTATTGAAGTAACAAAAGAAGATATTAAACATTACTATCTTAAAGAACGGACTGAAGTTAGACACGCAATGATTCATGATACCCCACAAATTGGAGTAATAAATGGATTATGGGCTAATGCTTTAGGGAAAGGTGGTATAATACCAATTGAATGTTATCAATTTCCAGCACAAAATTTTATGGATCTACGTTTAACAGGATTACAAGGGGAAGTTATGAAAGAATCGATGAATGTCGCAAAAACATTGGCATGGAAGTTGACCTCCAATGGCAAAAAAAAGCGCTTTATAAAAGCAGGTACCGAAACAAAAATGCAAGGTATACATATCCACTGTCCAGAAGGCGCAACCCCAAAAGACGGACCATCTGCAGGAACAGCTATAACTACGTCTATATATAGTTTGCTTAATGATAAAAAAATTAAAAATAATATCGCCATAACAGGCGAGATCAACTTGCAAGGAAAAGTCACCGCAATCGGCGGATTAAAACTCAAAATATTGGGTGGTATTAAAGCTGGTGTTACAGAATTCATATTCCCAAAGGATAATGAAAAGGATTTCAAAAAGTTTATGGATAAACATGGAGAGAAAGATATCATCAAAAATATTATCTTTCATCCTGTAATTAATATTCGAGAAGTTCTAGCTTTAGTATTTGTATAAAAAAAATGTAGAATAATTATATATATGGCTCTTCTTAAATTTAGTCCAATGGCTTATATTAAATATTTTGCTTTAAATGCACCTATGATATTAGCAGCATTTGTTATATTTGCATCCGCCTTTAATAAAGATATAAAAGGACTGATTTTTATGGCAGGCGCTGTAATTATAATGTTTATAGGTCAATTTATATCGTCATCTTTGGGTAGAACACCACCAAAAAATATTGATTTGGCAGCGTGCAATATGTTTTCTTCTTCCGGTTGGGGATTTGAATGGAGTGCTCCGGCGCCAAATGCATTGTTTCTAGCTTATGCAGCAACCTATTTTATAGCCGCGATGGCATTTCATCAAAACTTTAATTGGGCACTCTTGGGAATGTTAATTGTAATTATGGCAACAAATGCAGGATTTCGTCTTAAATTATTACATTGTGGTACAAGCATAGACCTATTATTCGGTTGGACCTTCGGTATTATTTGGGGCATTCTTTGGTATGGTTGTATGGCAATGATAGAAGCGCAACATGATGGTGCAATAAGTCTAACTTATTTTGGAGATGATAGCAGCGGTGATAAATGTAAGCTAACTAAAAAAAAATTCAAATGTAGAAATGTATAATTTATTGAAAATTATTCCAATTATTTTTCATCCAAGTTTGAATCGCTCTCGCGATTGATTGTCGCTTTCCTAAAGTAGAAATTATTCCTGACATTATTGACCCGTATTTAGAACTATACCCGTTGATAAAGTTTACTAATGCAATGTCTATTCTGTAATTATTATACATGACCAAGGATTCTTTTGTAAATTGGGCTTTACCCAATCTTCTGTTAACAGAATTATGAAAATCAAATAACATTAGTATTAAATCTTCTTTGGTTTTAACTGTGTTTCGATTTACTCTTGTAAAAAAATGGATGGCATGTCGTGTGCATTCGGGACATGGTAAACAATTACAAGCCATTTTTATTATAGATAAACACTGATCTCTATTTGCTTCAAAAAATTGTTTATTAACTTTTGCAGCAAATGTATGAAAGAAAGCCCAAGTTGGTGGTGCCCATCGGTATAAGCCAGACATTTATATATAAGAGATATAAAGACTTTTGGTCATTTAAATACAAATATGAATACAACTATAAATCAAAAATTTAATGAAGAATTAATGGCATTAATCGGCAAAGAGGTTGAAGAAGAAGAAGTATGTTTAATTGATGGAACACAACTTAAAGATCAATTTATAAGACTTAAGTGTTCTCATAAGTTTAACTATATCAGTATTTTAAATGAAATTAAAATGCAAAGAAAATATAATTCTCTCGAAACTCAAAAATTAAATCCATATCAAATTAAATGTCCATATTGCCGAACGATTCATAATGGAATTCTCCCATATTATGAATTACTATTTAATGAAAGAATTCGCGGGGTTAATTGGCCACCTTCTAAAGTACTAAAATCTAATAAATGTCAAAGTGTTCTTAAAAGTGGCAAGAGAAAGGGTGAACAATGTTTGAAACCTTGCATCAATAAGCATTGCGGTAGACATGAAAAAATAAAATTAGCACCTCCCGGTTGCAGTGCTCTTCTTAAAAGTGGAAAAAGAAAAGGTGAAAAATGTGGATGTAAGTGTAAGAAAGATTCTAAAAAATGCGGAAGACATTTCTCTAAAAAAAGTATTAAAACAAATGTTATAATACATGCTATATGAATAAGGAAGAACTAGTGTCAAATATTAAACAATGGATCACTCTTGATGAGGAAATCAAAAATCTTCAACGACAAATAAAGGAAAAACGCAATGAGAAAAAAGAAAATACAGAAACTTTAGTTAGAATTATGCGAGATAATGAAATTGACTGTTTTGATTTAGATTCAAATGGTGGTAAATTAATTTACACAAAACAAAAAATAAAAAAATCATTATCTAAAAAACATTTAATGAAATGTTTGATGCAATATTATAAGGAAGATTCGCAACAAGCAAAACAAGTAAGCAATTTTATTCTTAATAATCGTGAAGAAAAAATTAAAGAAAATATTAGAAGAAAAGTTAAAAAATAAATATTAACAACAGTATATATGAATGCCTCTTCACATTATAAAAATCATATCAATTCAGCTTCTAATAGTAAGAAAAATACTATTCATATAAAGGATATTACCAAATTTACCCCCATACCAACAGCTATTAAACTTAAAACACCTGAGCCTATTCAAAGTGATGATGACTGTTCAATCTTTGATTATCCTATTCTTGATATAGTTAATACAAATTTTACCCATATTCCTCCTACCTATAGTAAATTGGCGATATGTCCATACTTTATTACAACCTGTAAAAATAGATATGGTGTACATAAGCCATATCTACAATATCTTTTATACAAATATCCAGCAACTAATAAAAAAATTGGAAATTTACTAGTATTCCCATTCATTGATGTTAAAACAAATATTAATGTTAAGACCGCTGCAAATAAATTACTCCATTCCGTCATTAAAATTAAAATTTCTCCCACTGGTTTTATACAAAACGATAATACTATTTTTGTATTTTATGATTTATCTTCTGTTGATGAATATTCAACCATTCCACGTGCTGAGCAACAATGGTTGAAACTTATTAAACAATCTAGCAATTTGTGGTGGGTATTAATAGATGAAATATGTAATCATCGCAAAAGTTTGAATTTTCCAATTCATAAGTCTGTAACATCTTTATTTTATTTGAATCCAATATTGATTTATTTGAAACAAAAAACAAAAAATATAGATATTCCAATAGTAGGATATTATGGTAATTATTATAAATTTCTTCCTATTATAGCTTCCTTGGGGCAAAAACCTACCACTTGGCCAAATTTAGAATTTGGTCCCTATTTTTACTTTACTTCTTACACCGGTGCCTTTAGATATGCTGGTTGGACATCCAATTACAAACAACGCAAAGTATATGACAAAGAGATTGCCGATGAAGATGGGAAACTATCAAAAGGTGGTATTATTCGATTTGCTTTATTTACGGAGAAGACACACGTTTTACTAGATATGAAAAATAGTAAAATTTCAAAATACATACATAAAAATGAATGGATAAAACATTATAATAGTCTTTATTTGGGACGAGTCCCCAGAATTAATGGTAGTGTTTGGCATATGAACCCTCGTTATGTAGTTAAAACATTCGACCAACAATTACCTTTATCATTACATTTAGTAGATATGAATTCACTCAAAGACAGTTGGGACCCACTGTATTCTGGCTACCAAATTGAATAATATCTGCACCCTATATATATGAATCGATTTATATATATAGCCATTGGATTATTCATCATCAATATAATATTTAGTCTTGTACCCTATTTAGCCCCAAGAGCACCAAAAGATATGATATTACCTTATCAATTATGGTTTAATGTCTTATTTGTATTTGCGATTGTTCTACCTACATCAGTTGGCAACTTTAAGTTACTTTATAAATAATTATAAAAATTGATTTAATCGTTTACAATAAAGATATTACATAACCACAATGGAAAAGAGACTCAATCGAAAAATAGATTTAGCATTTCAGGATTTTAAACATCAAATAAAAAATAAAATGGTGGAATCTGATATACTTAGCACCACTGAAGGTACTGGACTATTACAATTTATTTATGATTTTCCAGTATTTGCCATTACAAAATTAGATTTGCAAAAAAGAAAACGAGTTAAAAACAGCGTACCTTTTAATGAACGATGTTGTGCTCTTAGAGCCAATAAGGAACAGTGCACACGAAGAAAAAAAAATGGAAAAAAATTTTGTGGAACACATATCAAAGGAATCCCTCATGGAGAAATTACCGTCGGGGAACAAGTCCAAGATACTACAAAAAAAATAGAAGTTTGGGCACAAGATATTAAAGGTATTATCTACCATCTTGATAAAAATGGCAATATTTATGATCCACAACACGTTCACCAAAATTTAAAAAATCCAGCTATTATTGCAAAATATATAAAGGATGAAAATGGAGATTATGAAATTCCAAACATTTTCTAAATAACAAATTATTTGGATTTATCATCCTCCTCCTTCTTTTTAGGAATGGCCTCTTCTGGTATAAAATTTTTAATACACGTTTTAACAAATTGTAATGTCGGTTTACAATCATATAATGTTCCCGCATATACACCTGCTCCAAAACCACATAAAAATTGCCACATTTATATTATAGCATGATTTAAAAAATTGAAAAAAAAATTTTAAATCTTGTAATAGTATTCAACCCAATATTGTATTTGTGCTTTTCAACAAAATTTCAAATGTCTACCACACTATCACATTCTGCTAACTGTATATGGTGTAATTGTTTTATGGCTCGAGGCGAAAAAGTCTGGTGCCTAAAAACAAATAAGTTTAATAAACATATTCGCCAACTCGTCTCTCGGATTTGTGGCAAAAACAATCTTACTGCTATTGGACCATTGCTACATATTCAATCATTTCTCGTTTCACCTCCCACTTGGCGCCATCAAAATTATTGTACCGACTGCGGTCATTTTGACATCAAGTTCTCTCGCTCAGGTCGTACTATATTTACTCCAATGCGTCTACAAGATGAAACATATGTATCTGGGAGTGGGTTCGGTGGATGTGACCATTATGATGGTGGTTATGATAATGGTGTGATCAAAGATGGTAAACAAGATTATGCATCTAATGCTAACCTCACCGACTTTATCGTCGATGATGAACCGGTTGACTCCACTATGCATTGTAAACAAGAAATTTCAGACAGCGAAGAGGGTGAATGGTCTGACTATGCTTCTGATGAAGAAGAAGGCTTTGATTCCGATATGGACTGGGTTTAATTCAACAGCGCCGTGTAACCAAATCCAATTGCTAATGCTGTAAAAAAATGCCACCAAGCATGCATTTGATACGGTTCTAGTCCTGTGCCAAATTGCGTTCTACATAATTGATCTAAGAGCCAGCATATTAAACCACTAATAAAACTAACAAAATATAAAATTATCCATTTTTTATTTTTTTTATTTATTTTTCGACGAGCGTATTTTGCTGTTAATAATTGTATTCCGGTAAATGTAATAAAGAATATAGCAAAATATTTACTGAACAAACAATAACTAATTAATAATGGGTAAATTAAATACTTAGATGTTTGTGGTCGCAACTCTTTGAGTGAATAAAAACTCAATGCCAACATCGACATTTCATCTCCCATTTGCGAAAGATGGCGCAATGTAGCATGTAATAACATCGCTCCAATACCCACACAACATAATAATTGTCCCAGAAATTTCAATCTGGAACGCATTATTAATAACCCCATGATAACATAACATAATGAAGATATAGTATTGTGGTATTCAGCAATCCAAAAATATTTATCATATTTATTTTCACAAAAGCTTACCGAGGCGTCAGGTATTCCCCAATAATAATTTATCTCATTCATTTATTGTATAATTATTACCGTATCTCTAAATATATTTATTAAATCTTGAACCCTAGTTAAAGATATAATAGATGGTCATATATGGACATCTCATCAAATAAAATAATTATATTTATAGATAATTATAAATTTGATGTTACCGAATATGCAAATACATATCCAGGGGGAAAAAAAATTTTACAAAAATATAATCATAAAGATGCAACCAAAGCTTTCAACGAAGTAAAAGGTCATGGCGATGGTTATGCATTAAGTCTCTTAGATGAATTCTGTATTGGAAAAGTCGATGAAAAATAAATTACATCCAAATCATCCATCGTCTTATGACCGAATTACATTATTCGATATATCCGATATAATTATTTCTACATTAGCATCAGGGTTCGTGTCATCTGACGGCGATTGGATTTCATCAGGGTTCGTGTCATCTGACGGTGATTGGCTCACATCACTATCCGAATCGTCAACTACATTTTTTGCGCGACTCAATGATCCCATTAAATCACTCATAGTTTCCTCAATATTATTAACATTGAATTTATTTTTAATAATTTTCGCATGTGATTGCTTTTGCGCAAGTACAAGCATTTTCTTAACCTCTTTATTTTGTTTGTTTTGCACCTTTTCAAACTCTCGTCTAGTTTCTTCTACAATTTGAAATCTTTCTGCTTCACGCTCCTTCACGA
>Ga0233412_10000056_pt1 | contig 60728 bp, 70 predicted proteins | sample Na_anoxic_4_MG_FD_180667 | JGI IMG/M metagenome (GOLD analysis project Ga0233412, IMG submission 180667) | Seawater microbial communities from Saanich Inlet, British Columbia, Canada - Na_anoxic_4_MG | ecosystem: Environmental > Aquatic > Marine > Inlet | place: Canada: British Columbia... | reverse complement strand
TTTGTCTTGAATAATCCGACAAGCTAACGGACTTCGAGGCAGTAAAAGTGATGGAGTTAATCGAATTATTCAAGACAAAGGCAATGTCTCTTTAAATAGACTTTTTTTAAACCAATAAACTTTAATACAATGAGCACATTAATTGAAACAGGGATAACATTTGATAGGTTATACGACGATGAATCACGTGGGCGAATCATGCCATACAAACAGGGAGCTCCATCAGTTGACCGAAGTAAGGCGCACAGGGCAGATATTGTTGGTCTGTCAAATTATGACCGAAAGAATGTCTTAGATTCAGATGAAGCGCGATTCACGATAGGATTCGAAATCGAGAAGAATCGTTTGCACAGGAATAGTCTACGTGAATATCCTGTATTTGCGCGATTCGAAACGGATGCATCGTGCGGATTCGATGGTAGTGTAAAAGGGCACGAAGCAATCACGCATATCTTGCCTTTAATCGGACGTTCGCTATGGCGCACAAAGGTATACAATATGTTCAATGAAGCGCACAATATCATAGATGACGTATATAGTCCGTCTAACTCTCGATGTGGTGGTCATATACATCTTGCGTGCAAAGGTATGGCGCCATATGAATTGATGGAACGTGTACGTAGGTTTAGTGGTGTTGTATATGCACTCTACAGAAAGCGCGTAGGCAATTATTTTTGCCGAGCTAACACAAGAATGTATGAGGAGAGCAGAAAGTATTCTGTTGCGAAGGTAAACGATTACGGAATCGAATTCCGTATCCCAAGCAGAGTAACCTCTGTAAAGCAGATAATGCGACGATATGAGTTGATGTACACGATTATGGATTTTGCCTGTAACACTCCTGAAGGAGACGTGACGAGCGCAGTGAAAGCGAAATTCCGTAGTGCTGTGATGCCAATCATTATCTCGATGTGCGAAGGCAACAAAGACAAAGCGAAAGCTATCTACAATCTCGGAATGCATTTCCAAGATTACATCAACACAGGTGTGGTGAACAAGCATACAATCGGATGGCTTGAGCGCAGATGGTCAACAAAAGACTACAGGAAGGGTACCTTCTATGATTTCTACACGAGAGGATTGGATTCGAGATTCGATGAATGGACGTGGCTAAACGAACAGCGAGAGATTGGATTGCTGTAGGATGACAGGACGTGTACAGGGAGAAATCCCTGTGCATTCCGTCCACAGGTGTGTGCCTGTGCTGATGAGCTAAAAATAGCGAAACGGATTTTTTAAACTTAAATTTTACACAATGTTAAACGTATTTTTTTTAGTGCTATCAATCATATCTATTGTGATGATAGCTGTACAAGACAAAGACAGCAAGAACAGAGATGAGATGTTCATCAATCTGATTATCTGTTGGACAATTTTTTTACTCACCTTACCAAGATAAATTTGGATATGTCAAATATTCGTTTTATCTTCGTCTAAATTATTACTAACAGGGCGAGTCTCTTTGAAGAGACAATCCCACAAACACAAACACAATGAAAGATTTTAAACAATGGATGGACACAAATGTGGTTGCACGAATGGACAAGTTTGGCAATCAATTTTTCAGCACTCAAGATGCGCTGTATCACAATGCCATATATGGTATGGACAGATTGCTTGAGTATTACAAAAAAGAATTTTTAATTAACCAATAAAATTTAAACACAATGAGAACAAGTATTAAAAAAGAATTTGAACAGAGAGCAATCGATTACGTAAACGATGGCATCCTAACAATGGATAACCGAGAGGATTGGCACTATCATTTGTTCAACGAGGATTACTACATCATAGGATATTACAATTGTGAACAATGGCTAAAGGAACATAATGTATCTCCGTTTGAGGCTATAGGTACTATTCAAGATTATGACATCATTGAAGTTGGCTATGCAAATAGCGAAGCAGTTGTTAATGCATACATATACATAGTTGGTGAAGAGTGGATGTATGAAGAGGGCGAAGATTTCATATCAAAATTATTAACCAAATAAAATTTAACACAATGAAAAGACAAACACGAAAGATTGGTGTAGCGGGAGGCTTCATCAATCAAATGATGGGTAACAATGCAACAGAACCAAACGTTGGCGAGGGTGCGACAATATTAAGTTATAGCGACAGACACGCATACGAGGTGATAGATGTATCTGAGGATGGCAATCGGTGTACCTTAAGAAAGATGGACACGATATTTATCGGCTCGGGCTATGGCGATGAGAGGTATGAGTACAAATCCAATCCAAAGAACAACACGATAGACCTTGAATGGAATGCGAAGAAAGGATGTTGGGGAAAGGTTACATACACAATTGAAATCATTCGCTCATTAGCTAAAAAGTATTACAAGAAGTATGATTTTGAATGGGCAAATCAATTAGTGAAGGACTATGGGCTTGAGTCATACCAACATTTATACGCAGACCCGAGCGCAGACAATTACTATAACCAAATGAAGTTAATTGATGGCGTGACCAAACGATACAAGAACTTTCATAAGGTATCAGTCATCTTTGGAATAGCTGAAGAGTACTGTGACCCACATTTTTAACATTTTTTAACATTTAAAATTATGTAATGTCGAATATTCGTATTACTTTTGTTTAAAATAATTAATTAACCAAATAAAATTTAACACAATGGGAAGATATTATTCAGGAGACATCCAAGGAAAGTTTATGTTTGCAGTACAATCAAGTAATGCAGCAGATAGGTTCGGTAGCATGGGGTATACGCCCGATGTAATACACTATAGTTTTAGTGAAGAACATTTGCCACAAATAAATGCTGAACTTGAAAAACTAAAAGGTGCACACGAAAAAGTCACAAAGTTTTTTGAAAGCATAGGTGGTGGTGGCTATAATAATGAGATGGCTGATGAGTATGGCGTAACACATCAAGACCTAATGGACTATGCTGACTACAACTTAGGTAATCAAATTAAGCAATGCGTTGAAGAGGATGGCAGTTGCTTTTTTGAAGCAGAATTATAATTAATTAACACAATAAAATTAAACACAATGGGAAAAATGAAAGACCAATGGATGCTCTTAAGAGAGCAAGACACAAGACACGATGATGATGCGTATCATTACGACCAATGGAGACTACAAGAGCACATGAAAGCAGAACAAGAGTATGGCAAATATGTCGTAAGCAGTCTGACAGATATGTTCAAAAAGATGGGAGGTAGCTATGAGAAGTAGAAGCGAAGTAGCAGATTACTCTTGGGAGTATGACAGGGCTGTGTGCATCTTTAAGGATGGCACATCTATGGAATACGAGTGCGACAAGTATGACCTGTGCGACATCATAGGCAAAGAGATTATGACCGATGTTGGTGGGGATTGGGTAGCGGACGAGTATGACCTGTCGTATGATAGTGATGGGTGGATTGCTACGAATGTGGTAGACATCAATCACTACACTCCATACAGAAAAGAACTTGAGACATTATTCACTAACTTAAAAATGATACAATGATTTACGTAACAAAAGATAATTTCGTTTGGTTGGATGTGACCGAGCAGTTAACCAAGACACCAAAGGCGTGGGTAGAGAATGAAATCTACGCAGTACACGACGATGATTCAGAGTCATTACTTGAGTCAATAGAGGAGGTGATAGAGGCTATAAACTTAGGACTGCGATTGTGTATAGAGGGAGGGTATCTTCCCTCTACACACACACCACAAGAGAAGTGGTGGCATAAGGCACAGAAGGTAGTCAAAGATGGATATGTATATGTGCGATGGGCGGATGTAAAAATGCCAATGCAATAGTTGGATATGTCAAACGAGTGTCGTATATTAGTTTAAAATTAAATTAACTTGGCGAGTCTCTTCAAAGAGACTTGCTACAAAAATTAAATACAATGTGTGTAATTATAATCAAACAACAAGACAAGATAGTATCATATGATACATTAAAGAATTCAGCAAGATTAAATCCTCACGGCTTGGGGATTGTGTGGCTTGACACATTTGATGTCACGTATCACAAGTCAAATGAGTATGCGATATTGGATACAGACAGACCATACATCGCGCACTTTAGATATGCTACGATAGGTGTAGTAAGCAAGGCGAACACACATCCGTTTGTGTGTGGCAGAAACACAGATGAGATGCTGATGATGAATGGTACAATCCGAGGGTATGGAAGCAAGCTAATGACAGACACAGAAGACTTGGCTATACAATTAGGAAAGATGCCAAGACACGAATGGAAATCATTCCTATCTAAATTTGACGCGAGGTTTGTATCTGTAAACCTACGCAATAAAACATTCCAAATATATAACAGACACCTGTATACACTCGTGGATGGGGTGTGGTATTCAAAGACCAATGTACTACAGGAGAATGTGGTTGCGGTGTATGGCACACTAAAGAAAGGATTCAATAACTACAATCACTATCTTACATCATCTACATATGTGGGCAGAGGTAGGACACAGGACAGGTATCCCTTAATAGTGAAAGGATTGCCATACCTAATCGAGAAGAAAGGACAGGGTACCAATGTGATTGTAGATGTATTCAAGGTATCTGATGGAGTGATGAAGAACTTAGATGCACTTGAAGGTCATCCCAATTGGTACATACGCAGACAGATACCAATCAATATTGGTGGCAAGACTATCATAGCTTGGATATATTTCAATCCTTCAGCAGAGGATGATTGGAATGGACGCAATCACGTGGAGAGCTACGAGCAATACAATCTTTGGAAGTATCGTGGGTATGAAGACATGATGGGAGAAGAACAAGCAGAAGATAACACGTGCGCTCAGCATGAACTATTCGACACAGAAGAAGAGAGCGATGGTGTATGTGTGTATTGCAGTCACGACCTACAGCACGATGGATTTCAGAACTATTACTGTTCAGCGTGTGACAGTTGGTTTATTGAGAACGATGTAAATGTATTAAAGAGATGAGTATGCTACAGGATATAATAGATAACTACTACGAGTATGATTTTCTAATCGCAGATGGATTTAACGATGCGGTAATTGGTGTGGATGAGACCTCAATGCGATTGATTTACTCCGTAAGAAAATGTTTGGAGATATTACAGGAGTATCTTGACGAAGAGGATGCCATAGAATACTTTGAATACAATGTGAGTGGTGCATGGATGGGAGACAAGACACCGATATGGTGCTACGATAACTTTTAAAAAACAAAAATATGAGACAGATAACAACAAGCTATGAATGTCCTCCGATTCCAACAAGAGAATACGATTGGTCAGCAGCGAGAGAGGATTGGGATGAGGGTGACTGCATCGGGTATGGTAGGACAGAGCAAGAAGCGATTGATGATTTATTAGAACAAGAAGAATTTTTAAAATGAAAGATATGAATGATGACGGATTAATTGGTGGGGTGTGTGCTTACTTAGGTAGGAATACATTCATACCAACATGGATATGGAGAGTCTTGTTTGTGGTGATGCCCGCAAGCTCATTAGTTTACCTTATAATATGGGCACTGATAGATGTTTAAGATTAGTACAAGGCTTGCGATACTACTACAGGGTATTGTAATCAAGATACCATTGGAACATAAGGGTATGCTTCAGGGTATCAACGAGAAGATGATATGGAAGAAGTATAAAGATGTTGCCCCATTGGCTGAACTGAAGTGGGAATTCTTAGGGATAATAATCCAAAAGAGATACAAGCACGTTGACCACATCCCGATGGAAGAGGTGGACAGAATCAAGGCTATCATCCCTGAGTTTCAGTTTGAGAATGGTGACCTGTGGAACTATGAGAATTGGGGTGTGGATGAGCAAGGCAACTACATCTTACTTGACTATGGAAACTCTGAGTATGTGGCAAGCTTATATAAAAGATAATTAAAAAGATGAAAGCAATAATAGAATTTAAACTACCCGAAGATAGAGATGAATATGACATGGCTAACAATGCAAGCAAGATGTACATGGCATTGTGGGACATTAAGCAGCTATTCAGAAGCACATTAAAATACAATCCAACAGGGTTGACTTCTAAAGAGTTAGAGCAATGGGAAACAATGCAGGGCGAATTTTTTGAGATATTGGATAACAATGATTTGAAATTACATTAATATGAAACAGATAGACAGATGGCTGATAGCCTTATACATTGTTATACTATACATGACGTATGAAATTAACCGATTAATAGATGGAAATTTTTTCCAATAAAATTTTGGAAATACCAAATATAAATACTATTTTTAAACTTAAATTAAACTTTATTAAAATGAAATCAATTTATTTAAGAGAAGCTAACTCAGAAAAAATGCGGGTACATTCAGAGAAGGGATACATTCAGAGGATGCAACAATTTGCAGAAAGGGATGAGCCATTTACATTAAGTCTCTTTAAAGAGACAGGAAGACTACACTCACAAACAGACTTCTATAATACCTATGATGCAGAAGTGCCTAAAGACTGCACCAATGTGATGGTATACTTTGGTGGGTCGCACATCTATCTATTGTCTGATGGGACGTGGCAGATTCCTAATGAAGATATGCGTGTGACGACAGATAGAATAGAAGAACTTGAAGAGATATTATATAACAAAACAAAAAACAATTTAAAATGAAAAAGAATGTATTCAATGAATACGTCGACAAGGTAGTTGACCTATTCAATTTAAAAAAAGACATCCTATTTATCAAATCAAAACGTAAGGATATAGTTGACGCAAGACATCTACTATATTACCTATGCCATGAACGCAATATGCAGATACGATACATACAAGAGTACATGGCAGACAATGGATATGAGATAGGACACTCGTCTATTATCTACGGAATATCTCAAGTGAAGTATAAGATAGAAGAAGATGCAGACTACCAAACTATATGTAATGAAATCGCATAGGTATACACTACAGGATATAATGTCTCAGGCAAAACAAGATTCATACACAGCTATATTAGATGGCAATGGATATGAGGCACGAGCATTGTATGGCTGTAAAATATCAATGGATTTAAAAACATATGAGGTGCAGTTGCAGAATACTGCACGAGGTGGCAATTGGTATATCCCGCTAACAGAAAAAGAAATAAATATTTTTTTGGAAAATGGTTGGAGAATTGGGATATATACATTATCTTTGTCTAACTATCGTACAAAACTAAATAGCATCGAGTCTTTTATTAAGACAGAGATGAACGGAAAAAAGAATCCGAAACAGATACGAAAGTTAAAGACATCGAGAGAACGAGTATTAGAAAACTATTCAAATATTATTAAAAAATTAAATCAAATTAAAAATGGAAAAGTTAAAGACAGTAAACATTAAAGGCAAAGAGTATGTAGAAGTAAACGAGAGACTCATATACTTCAGAAAGCATTATCCTAAATACTCTTTAGTGTCTCAGGTATTAGACAAGACAGAGAACTCTATATGTATCCTTGCACGTATAGGTGACGAGAATGGACACGTCATTGCTACAGGGATAGCAGAAGAAGAGAAGGGTAGCACATTCATCAACAAGACATCTTACGTAGAGAACTGCGAGACAAGTGCATGGGGTAGGGCATTGGCTAACTTCGGCATCGGGCTTGAGACATCTGTGGCATCAGCAAATGAGGTGATGAATGCCATATCAAATAAAGATAAACCAAAAGAGTACACTAAGATTACTTTGAATGTTGGAGACGACAATTGGGGGAAGGTGTTAAAGTATGTGGCTGCTAATAAAAACAAGGGTCTAAAGGAGATTGTAGACACACTTGAAAGTAAGTATAGCATCACTGCAAACATTAAAAAAGAACTTAAAAAATTAATCTAATGGACACAAGACACAATGACATCATCCAAAAGCTACGAGATGATGATGAATACTACAATGGCATAGGCAGAAGGTATCTGTCTAACTCAGACATAGGTACACTATTGAAGAACCCAAGAGAGTTTGGTAACAGACAGCCTGACACAAAAGAGTTTGCGATGGGGAGATATTTCCATCAGCTTTTCTTAGAGCCTGAGAAGGCAAAAGAATGGGACTTCATAGATGTATCATCACGTAACACGAAGGCATACAAAGACTATCTTAAAGAGGCAAGCAGTGGATACACGAGACCACGAGACTTTGCATTACTTAAGAAAGAAAAAAAAGATGTAGAGATGTGGGTCAATGCAATGCAATCTAATCTTGATTTCTTTGAGATGATTAATGCAGACACCAATCGATACGAGGTGCCATCTGTACAGGAGATATGCGGAGAGATGTGGAAAGGTAAGGCAGATATTGTAGGCAAAGACTACGTGTATGACCTGAAGACCACAGGGAATCTAAATGAATTCAAATGGAACGCAAGGAAATATAACTACGATAGTCAGGCGTACATATACTCCACACTATTTGGAAAGCCTATGATGTTCTTGGTTGTAGACAAAAGCAGTCATATGCTTGGCAAATTTGTAGTAAGTGAAGACAGCTTAGAGCGTGGCAGGTCAAAGGTAGAACGAGCGGTAGAGGTATATCGTAAATTCTTTGGAGACAATCCAACAGAAGACATAAACCAATACTACTATGAAGATGAAATTTAAAAATGCATTTGTCTCTTTGAAGAGACTCATGACAAAAAGAGAACGAGTTATCGCATTGGATGTTCCAAGGCAGTGCGATACTCGTGCCGAGAAGATGCGAATCATTAAGGCAACGGAAAAATTTTTGGAACATAATATTTTAATTAATTAATTATGGCGTATGCTAAGAACGATGAGAAAGTCTTTGCCGAAGGTTTCTCATTTAAAAGACAAGACAATGCTCCTGACTTCGTAGTTGGGAGACTATCGGTAAAATGTGATGAAGCTATTCAATTTATGAAAGAGCATCAGAGTAATGGGTGGCTTAACCTAAATATCAAGTATGCCAAGAGTGGCAATCCATACGTGGAGCTTGATACATGGAAGCCTTCAGGTGAAAAAGAATCTAAACCAATGCAGACAGCAGAAGACCTTCCGTTCTAACCCAACAGAAGAATGATTCTATGGGGGAGTGTGATATGCTCCCCCTTTTTTTCCGATGTATGAATGCTGACTTTGAAAAATATCTATATACTATACTACTACTACTACTATATATATTTTTTTTTATTTCCTATATGATAGAAAAAAGTTAACATAATCGACAACTCATTGATAATCAAGAATAAACTCAACACAAACACAACACAAACACAACACAAAATTAAATATCATGACATCAACAGTAACAATATTCAAGAACATTAAAGAGACAGATGCCCCATTCCACAGGGAGGTAGAGCATATATTAGAGCGTATCAAGAATGGTACATCAAAAGATTTAGTTAAGCGCATCAGGACAGAGCAGAAGAAGTCTGAGCGTAATGAACTGAAGAAGCTGTTACCCGCAATATGTTTTAGTGGTATCTTCACAAAGCGTAACGACAACTCTATACAGCAACACTCGGGTCTGATATGCTTGGACTTCGATGGCTATGAGAAGAACAGGGAGCTACTACATGACAAAGAGAATATCACCAAGTCACCATACACATATTCAGTATTTATCTCGCCAAGTGGCATGGGATTAAAGGTGTTGGTTAAGATACCACAGGATGTAGACAATCACGTAAACTATTTCAATAGCTTAGAGAAGCACTATAATAATCCTAAGTTTGATGTGACCTGTAAGAATGTGTCTCGTGTATGCTACGAGTCGTATGACCCGCTTATCTACACCAATGAGAACTCATCTGTATGGGACAAGATAGAAGAGAGAACATACCAAGAGAAACATCAGTACAGAGATGCGCCTACAATACCAATCACAGATGAGAATAAGATTGTAGAGATATTAATCAAGTGGTGGACGAAGAAGTATCCTATGGATGAAGGACAGCGAAATAATAATTGCTATATACTTGCTGCTGCATTCAATGATTTTGGTGTGAACAAATCATTGGCGGGATATGTGCTATCGAATTACAGGACAGAAGACTTTACAGAAGCAGAGATTAACAGGACGATAGACTCAGCGTATGCCAACACACAAAACTTTGGTACGAAATACTATGAAGATGAAGAACGTGTGCAGAACCTGAAGATAAAACTAAAGCGTGGCGCATCAAAGAAAGAGATACGTTCACAGCTACAGGACTCACACATAGAAGATGAGGTGATAGATGCTGTGCTTACACGTATAGATGAAGAGTCTCAAGGGATACAGTTTTGGACAAAGAACGATAAGGGTGTCATCAAGGTGATACACGTATTATTCAAACAGTTTTTAGAAGACAATGGATTCTATAAGTATTGCCCTGAGGGAAGCAAGAATTATGTATTCGTAAAGGTGACAAACAATCTGATAGACCACACGGATGAGAAAGAGATAAAAGATTTTGTTCTCAATTACCTTATTGAATTAGATGACTTAAGTATATACAACTATTTTGCAGACATGACACGATTCTTTAGAGAAGAGTTTCTTACATTGCTATCTACCATAGACATCTATTTCATAGAAGACTCAAAGGATACATCATACCTATACTACAGGAACTGTGCTGTAAAGATTACAAAAAATGATGTGACCATCATAGACTATATAGACCTTGGTGGATACGTGTGGAAAGACCACGTCATAGACAGGAACTTTAGGATGTGTGATGCAGACACAGACTACAGGACATTCATCCATAACATATGCAAGCATGAAGAGGACAGGATAGAATCTATGCAGTCTACAATTGGATTCCTTATGCACGGTCACAAGAACCTGTCGTTCTGTCCTGCGGTGATATTAAACGACGAGGTTATATCAGACAATCCTGAAGGTGGCACAGGCAAAGGTATCTTTATGAATGCACTCGGTCAGATGAAGAAGGTCGTGACCATAGATGGAAAGTCATTTGCATTCGAGCGGTCATTTGCATATCAACTTGTGTCGGCAGATACACAGATACTTGTATTCGATGATGTGAAGAAGCACTTTGACTTCGAGAGATTGTTCAGCGTGGTGACAGAGGGTTTAACATTGGAGAAGAAAAACAAAGATGCAATCAAGATACCATTCAGCAAGTCACCTAAGATAGCTATCACAACTAACTATGCTATCAAGGGTAGTGGCAACTCGTTTGCGAGACGTAAATGGGAGCTTGAGTTACACCAACACTACAGCAAGAACTTCACTCCGCTTGATGAGTTTAAGAAATTATTCTTTGGTGATTGGGATGATGATGATTGGTGTGCATTTGACAACTACATGATTGAATGTTTGAAAGGATACCTGAATACAGGATTGGTTGAAAGCAAGTTTGTTAACCTGAAGATTCGTCAGCTATCAGCAGAGACATCTCACGATTTCATTGAGTGGTGCGGTCTCATCAATGGCAGTCAGTTTAATCCAATGCTTGAACCCGACAGAAAAATATCTTTGTCGTCAGCATACCTTGAATTTGTAGAGCAGTATCCTGACTATGCGCCAAAGGCTAAGCTTACGATAAGTAGGATTAGATTCAACAAGTGGATGCATTCATATGCAGTCTATATATCAGGCGTATCCCCTCAGGAGGGTAGAGATTCAAGTGGGAGATGGATGATAATACAGCCGCCTGCAGAACCTGTTCAGACAACATTAGATATATAATGCTATGGCTGTACTTATTGAAAGTAATAGAGGACATAGTCCATGCCAACACCTTGATGAACTTAAAAGGATGTATAGGGTCCTGACAAAGACAGTCAAGGTGAAGCATGGCAGAGGCAGGAACATACGATACACAGAGACATTAAAGTATAAGAACAGCAGTGATATTGTAGCAAGAGAGAACTTAATTTATTCAATTAAAATATACGAAGAGAGATGTTTGAATTCAGAGAATACCAAAAGGATATAATTGAAACAGCAGTAGAGATATGCAAAGAGCATAGGTTTGTATACCTTGCAATGGAGGTACGTACAGGCAAGACACTCACAAGCTTGGGGATAGCATCAGCATTGGGATGTGAGAATGTATTGTTCCTTACAAAGAAGAAGGCTATACAGTCTATATCAGATGACTACGACAAGCTATGTCCAAACTCTTTTACACTCTTCACTATAAACTACGAGTCAATGCACAAGCTACCTGACGTGAGATGGGACCTTGTGATAGTAGACGAAGCACATTCATTGGGCTCATTTCCTAAGCCATCCAAGAGAGCTAAGGATGTGAAAGCCATAATTAAAAAGTGTAATCCATATGTGTGTTTGATGTCAGGGACTCCGACACCTGAGAGCTACAGTCAGATGTATCATCAGGTGTATGGGGTCCCCTCAAACCCATTCAGAGAATACAAAAGTTTCTACAAGTTTGCGGGAGAGTATGTCAAAGTAAAACAGAAAAAGATTAACTCGATGTATATCAATGATTATTCACATGGGCTTACAAGTATATTGGATAAAATGAAGCCAATGACAATCACATATACACAGAAGCAGGCAGGCTTTATAAGCACAATAGAAGAGAGAGTGCTGACCGTACAGATGAAAGACATTACGTATGACATGGCGAAAAAGCTAAGCACACACAGAGTTATTGAGGGTGCAGATGAAGTAATCCTTGGTGACACAGCAGTAAAACTTATGCAGAAACTACATCAGATATACTCGGGCACAGTAAAATTTGAGTCGGGTAACTCTATGATATTAGACTATAGCAAGGCAGAGTTTATACGTGACAGGTTTGCCAATCAGAAGATAGGTATCTTCTATAAGTTTAAAGAAGAACTCAATGCACTGCGTGAAGTCTATGGCAAAGAAAACTTGACAACAGAACTTGATGAGTTTAACAATACCAACAAGTCAATAGCCCTGCAGATAGTCTCAGGACGTGAGGGTATATCACTACGCAAGGCTGTCGCATTGGTGTACTACAACATTGACTTCAGTGCGACAAGCTATTGGCAGAGTCGTGACAGGATGACAACGAAAGATAGATTGGAGTCAGATGTATATTGGATATTTGCTGAAGGTGGGATAGAGCAGGATATATACAAGGCAGTGATAAAGAAAAAAGATTATACAGTAAACCATTTTAAAAAATTAATATGAATAAGAACATAGCAAAAGAATTAAATGCATTCACTGAAGAGGTATGTGACAGGTATTCAAACAAGGATAGAGCAAACAACTTTAACAAGGAGACTTTCAAGGTACAGGAAATAATACCTACAAGCGACCACACAGCAACGGTTATCTATGAAAAGAACACAGGTAAAAGAGCAGCATTTTTTTTCTATTACATACCCGGGATAAAAAAATGGAATTACTTTGTACCTACGGATAGTCACATAAACGGAATGACTTGCTTTGCAAATCAAAAGATAGAAGTGGAAAGACACAACTATAAATATAATTTTTAATAAAAAGGATTTAGTAAATTTACATAATGACAGAACAGCAGATACAGACGAAGAGAATAAAGCAGTTAGAATCTGAAGGGTATTATGTCATCAAGCTAATCAAGACAAACAAGAATGGGATTCCTGACATTATAGCTATACCACCGAACAGTGGTGTGGTATTCAGTGAAGTGAAGACAAAGACAGGGAAGCTATCAAAGCTTCAGGAATATAGACTAAAAGAATTAGAGGGATATGGATTCAACACAGAAGTCTACAGAGGATGAATTAAATTTTTTTGAGGTTGACGATTGGTTTATCTTAAAGCTTAAATCATTTCCTCGTAGGGCAGGGATAGACATAGCGACACAGATAGAGGAAAGCGTTGAAAGCCTACCAATAAAAAATGGTTGGACGCAAAAGATTGCAGGTGTAACACATAAAGAAGAAGATACAATATTCTTTGAAGTCGAATACCTAAACCAAGATACAGAGCCTGTATACTTTATGGATATACATACAATAGAATTAGATGAATACTTAGATTATATAAACTTAAATCAATATTTTAAACATGAATCAAATTAAAGAACTAAGAGAACACGTTGAAAGAGAATTTGGAATTGATAACCTTAGAGAACGTAGACGGTACAATGATATTGTGAACGCACGGATGGTATACTCATACATCCTGAGAGGTCTTGGATATTCACTTACAGATATAGGTAAGAGCTTAGGTAAACACCATGCCACAATAATAAACTACCTTGATAACATGGATGGCTATCTTAAGACTGACCCTGTGCTAAGAAAGAAGTTTGATAAGGTGAGCCGCTCATTCTTAGGTGAAGAGATTGAGATTAATAATAGTGCTCTTACTATGGATGCCACACTAAAATACGCTGAGCTAAAAGAGGTTGAGTTAAAAAATAAGATAAATATTTTGGAAAGCAGAATAAAAGACTTAACTTCGGAGGTGTTAGAGTACAGGTCAACTCAAAAGTTTAATGCCGATGACATTGATAGGTTCTATAACATATTCAAATTGGTAAAGCAGAAAACGAAACACGGAGACGAGTTTAAAGTATTTCAAAAATTAAATAAACTATATGATGTTATTTAGCGAAGAGAGAATAGAAAAGATATTGGGCTATAAGACATGGTCTGATAGACAGAAGATAGATGAACTGCTTCGCATTGACTGTGATATGTATGCTAATCTTGGAATCAACTCATCAAAGAAAGAGAAGGATATTGTAAAAGGTAACTCAAAGAGAATATACCGTATCATAAAACAGATTGACAATCAGATGGGCTCACAGCTACTGATGCACATGGACAAGTAATACTCAAATGAAAGGCAGGCTATCATCTATAGACAAGGAGAGACTTAACTATATAAACTATCTAATGGATGACTTATATAATGATATGTCAGACCTATACGAGTCACTTGTAGATAGAGAGATGGAAGAGACCAAGGCTACTCTGTATAATATGATACTTAAATTAAGAGACTTACAAGATTCAATTGAAGATGACATCTAAGCAGTGTGCAAAATGCAATGAAGTAAAGTCATTAGATGAGTTTCATTGGAAGGGTAAAAGAAGGGACAGCAGCCCTAACTCAAGAAGAAACTCGTGCAAGTCATGTATAAATATACAAAGGAATTTAAGGAGACGCAACATATCATCTTGGCTAAAACAATACAAGCGTAACTGTGAGTGTCAGAAGTGCGGGTATTCTAAGGAGACACATAAAGATTTTACTTGTAAGGCATTAGAGTTTCATCATCATAATAATGACAAGAGTTTTGATGTAGGTGACTATCTAATGATGGGGGTATCTATAGATACAATTCAGACAGAGATTGACAAGTGCATTGTGCTGTGTTCACGATGCCACAAAGAAGTACACGAACATGAGATTCGAATCTAAAAAAGATTTAGAAAGAGAGAGGGTAGCCATAGAAAAATTTGTTGGCAGGTTTGGTGGAAGCTATAAGAAGCTCGACCCCAACGATGTAGACTATAGGATATACGACAGTGCAGGAGAGCTGATAGCATACGCAGAAGTTAAAGGGAGATACAGGAGTATTGCAAATGCATACCCACTGCCTATAGCTGCACGTAAGGTTGTAAAGCTATGCGACAAGAGACTTAATCCTGTAATCATATGGGCGTGTGATGATGGTCTTATATACGGAAAGCCAACCCATCTCACAGGAGATGTCAGATGGGGAGGTCGTAAGCCACGTGATGGTGCCTATAATGATGAAGAGATTATGATATACTACGACAAACAAAAAGAGTTTCGTTATATCAAATACTATTAGTCTCTTTGAAGAGACTTAATCTTCCATCATATCTTCTAAGGTTGGCAGCTTAGGCAAATCATCAGACATTTTAGGTAACTCAGGTAACTCAGGTAGACCCAATGCCTCTCGTTCCTTTTTTGTTAGATTAAATCCACTGCTCTTCTTTTTCTTAGGTTTCCCCTTAGGTTTTTCTTTTGTTGCATACCCCGGTCTGTATGACTTAGCAACACCCATTATCTTAAACATATCATCCATCTCCCCCTCGCCTGTAGCAATATTGAATATACCTTCAGCAGGGTCCATAGGTGCACCTGTACGGATTTCAAGTAACAGTTTAGTCCCCTCATAGGCATCACCGTCTTTGGCTGCCTTAGCAATCTTTTGTAAATATATACTATATGGATTCTTCATGCTGTCTCTTGAAAAGTATTCTCCACGATACGCAGCAATACCACTTTCAATCCCCGCTCCTACCAAAGGCAGCCTATATAAAAGTGAAAGAGGATTGCCCGAAGCTAATATCTTTTTAAGTGCGTATTCCCTGTCATCCTTATCTCCAAACAATAATGCCATTGAATATGATACTGTTGTATACAACATATTGGCGACAACTGCATTCAAAAGAAAGTTTTTGTAATCACTATATGTAGCTGTACCATTAATAATCCTGCCTGCATATTTCATGGTGTTATTCAATAACAAGAATGATGCACTACCAAACATTGTAACAGCTTTAACAAGAGGATTATTTGTTTGCTGCAATCCTATCTTGTTTACATTCATCTGTGCCTGCTGTGTGCTATCAAATTGATTGAATCGTCTTAGTGCCTCAGCTTTTGACATACCATTCTTTATGTCCCTATTGAATCGTGCCTTGTATCCTAATACCCCATTTATATCACCATAGGATGTAAAGAAACCTTTTGCTCTTGATACTGCCCTTGCAACAGCTCCCCTTTTACCTTGTGCTTCTAATGCAGGTCTGTATGTTCTTTGCCCTGATTCTATAGCAAGAAGGTCTCCTTTCATGCCTCTCCTATAACGCTCTGCAAATATGCCTGACATATCCATTGCCTCAGCGACATTCTTTTTTCTATTCGCAAGTACATCAGCATAGTCATACATGAATGTGAAAAAGTCAACTACAGGGGTACTCTTTCCTGTTCTAAATTGATAGTCACCCAATGGCAACATAAATGATGTGGTCTGCTTTAGTGCCTGTATAGGCTTGAATGCTAATACAATTCCTGAAAATGTATTCTGTGCCCATGACAATAGTTTGCCACCTCTTTTCATTTCAGGCACTGCATTTGGATTGATTCCTTGATTTAACATCTGTTGGAATATATTCTTGTATCCTGACATATCTAAAAGCGTCTGTATGTCAGGTGACTTATATACCTGATTCATTGTCTTTACACCCAATGCATATGCCTTGAATCGCTCCATGTCTCTGAAGTGTTTCTCTAATGTCTGAGTAAATGAACGATTCATTACAACGTCACCTATCTTGGCTGTCCTCTCCTTTAGTGCACTCTGCCATTCTGCATTGAACACCTTAAAAAATTCTCCTGAAAATAATGCTTCGCTATTGGTTGCACTCACATCTGTCTGTGTAGGAAAGTAGTTTTCAATCTGACGTAGGCTAATATCATTTGCCTGCATGAATACATTATTCACAGATTCAAAGTATGGATTGCTGAGGTAATCTACCGTACTCTCTATGATTGCTATATTATCCTCCCCAATAAACTCTTTTAATTGTAAGATTTTTGCATCGTCAAGACCTTGATTGTTTAGCTTCTCTCTCTGTGTATCATTCAATGTAAGTGCATACAAAGCCATTGCTTGGTCTCTATTTAACTCTACACTGTATAGCTCTTTACTTGTGTCTTCCTGTACAGATATTATACCATCTAATGTAATCACATCATTGCCAAGAGAATACTTCCATTTATTCCACTCTTTATTGGTAAACTTATTTGTTATGCCATCAAGAACCTTCTCCTGTGTAAAATACCCAAGCAGGGCATTGTTCTCCATGTCAAGCAGTGAGTTATAAAAGAATTCAGTAAATAACCCATTTGTGTTGCGGTCTAATCGCTGCGTTATAAGGTCAAGGTTAAACATATTCTCCTTCATGAACATAGCCAATGCACCTGTCTTATATTTTAGGTTCTCTGTTACACGAGCCTTAAAGTCTTTTAATGTCTCTAAGAATCCATCTTTTATGAATGCCTTCATGATAGGCTTACGGTCTTTCTTTAGCTGAGCATCAGACTTACGTTGACCATTCTCATCATATAGCTCACTGAAGTCTTTACTTATCTGAGTCTTAAACTGCTCTTTGATAGATTCAGAGAGCTGTCGTCTCATCTTTCGTCTTGTATTAAAATTCTTAATAGATTGAGCTCTTGTATTCTTTAAGTCATCTAATAGCAGCTTCACCTGCTCGAGTTCCATATTCACAATGTCAGCATATGAATCAATTGCATCTCTCAAGTTAAGGATGTCTAATTCTTTTTTACTAAGCTTCTGTCCACGCTCGTCTTTATCTAATGCAGTATTATATTCATTTTCATCTATGCTATTCATTAGGTTTATAATTCCATCGACATCCCCATTCATAGCTAATTTTAGTACACGAGATACTGCATCAAGATATGACTTGCCTTTCACGTCTACACCACTTGCAGTAAGCTTACCTGACCTTGTCTTCTTTACCTTTACTTTTACGGTGTTCTTAATCTCATTGATTAATTTTTTCTTCACCTGTTCTCTGCTGTTATCCAACTCATCCAATACCTTTGTTAACTGTTCAGTATAGTTTTGGTCATTGGTCTCATTAAGAATCTTATTGAGTCTGTTGATTGTTGCAACCCTAAACTCTCTTACCTTTATAGGTGTATCCTTAGTCATCTCAGCAAAAGACTTACGTATCACACGTCTAATATCCTGTTGGAAATTTCTTATGTCACGTCTCACCTTTTTTTCTGCACGTACCTTTCTCTTAAATTCAAGTGTGCTCTGTCTTAGGCTCTCTGCCTGCTGTGCATCAACCATTGTATCAATCTCGGCAAAGATTAAATTAGTTATGCCATCTACATTTTCAGGAGTAGCCTGAGCAATTAGATTGTTAATCTTGTTTACACTGCTCTTAGATACATTCTTTATACCTACAAGCTTCTGTCTGATTGCACTCTTTAGTTCTGTCTGTGCAGCCTTTATATTGCGTTGACCTCTCTTTATGTCAGCTATACGCTTTCTGATGCCACTTATCTCCTTAGAAATCTTAGGACCTCTATTTATTTTTAGGTCTCTATCTATAGCATTCTGAAGTTCTAATTGAGTTCTCTCTATCTGACTCTTGAATAATGGATGTGCCTTTAAAATATCCTGAGCCTTCTGTCTTATCTCAATGAGTGACTTCCCTTGTCGAGCAAATCTCTGTAGCTTGTCTTTTACATCATTGAAAAGTTTTAGTCCCTCTCTTGCACCTTCATTAATATTACCAAATTCATATGGCATCTTATTAAATAGGTCAATATCAATCTCCAATGCACTTTTTATTGTACTTGCATCGAATCCTCTATTTTGTAGTATCGCCTTGATTGCATCATTTGGATAGCCTAACTCTCTTCCTAATGACACTATAGACTCTGCAGATGCATTGTCTCCTGTCATCAACTGTAATGTGCTTGATAGTGCCGATACATCCTGACCTTTGAACAGCTCTTTGCCTGATAGCAGGTCTACGGTTACAGCCTGAAGAAATTCATCCAATGTGATATTCTCAAGCTGTTCTGCAGTATACTCTGATATACCAAAAAGTTTTTGTATATTCTTGTATAGGTCTACAAGCCACTGCTTGAAGTCTCTGCTTACAGATGCATTTACAAAAGATTCTCCTTTGTCTCCTATGGCTGTTGCCAATGCTTCTTCTTTTATGTATGTGTCAATCTCTTCTTCTGTAGCACCTGCCTCACGCATTTTTGTTATAATACGTTTGTAGTCGCTGCTATTCTTTATCTGATTGATATATGTCTCATCCTGCGAGATAAGTTCCATCCCCTTGTTGTATAGTTCAGGAGATGCCTGCTTCGCTGTATTAATCCATATGTGCCCGAACTCGTGTATAGGTGTGTTGAAGTTTTCTACTCTCCCATTTAGGTATAGCTTGCCTTCATATACCGCACCGTATACAGTTTGGTCTTTAGTTAATAGTTCTTTTACCCATAGATTTTTTGTAAGCTCATCAAACTCTTGTTGTGATGTTATGACCTCTACTGTAGGGAACGCCTTTTTTAGTCTCTCTAAAAATATTTCCCATGGCGTTGGATTCAGCTCAGATATTTGATACGCTGTAGACGATGTGGTCATTGCAGATGTACCTGCGGCAGATATTGCCTCAGCTTTACTGTAGTTAACCATCTTTGCTAATGGTAGCTCAGCTTCTTTTAAAAGATTTTTTATTTTATCATTGTTATTTAATTGCAGTGCCTCTTCTAATAGTGGCTTCATTATCTTCCTGTCTCTTGCCTTTAGTTTAGCAAATGCATCAGATGCCAATATCTCTTCAATAAGTTTCAGCTTATCTGCCTTTTTAACCTTATCAGATTTTGCTTCCTGTATTTTTTCAAACACTTCAGTCTCAGCCTTATTAGCATTGTATTTTACTTTACCTGACCTCTTTTTTTCTAAGCCAACAGCTCGCTCTTGTAGCTGATTAGAATAGTAATCTGTAACCCTATAGAATGGTGCAGTATCTTCCATCAAGGCGACAGCTCTTCCTCGAATATAAAATGGGTAATTTGGATGTATCTGCATTCCTTCAGCTTGTGCCTCTTCTTCTGAAATTTTTGCCGATGCTATTATATCATTGATTCCCTTGTTATATTCTTTTTGTGTTATCTCCTTTTTCTTTAGTCTCTCATCGAGTTGTCTTTTTAACTCGCTTACCTTTACACCATCTTTGTTAGTAATCTCAACCACCATAGTGAGTGCACCCGTCTTCAAGTCTTTGGTAAAGCCTTCAGATGTCTCATCTATAAGTACGTCTCTTGCTATGCCAAGAGAAATCAACTCTTGAGACAGCTTGATGTCAGTCTTTACATCTAATGTCTCAGGCAATATAAGCTCCATGACTGCAGCCCTTGTCTTTACACCTTCATTCTCTTGTAATGCCTTGAAAAATGACATTATATCAGTAGCCCCATCCAAGTGTTTCTTAGCCTTCTTTACGTCTGTTAATTTAGACTCCTTAACTTTATCCTTGATTAGATTAAATATCTTATCCTTTTGATTGTCGGGAATTTTTTCATTCACCATCTCTGCTATAATAATATTAGACATGATGCCACCATTCCCCATGTTGTACACAACGGAATAGTCTGCATCCATTGCCCCCTTTATTATTTTTGTTGCTGCCACATCTTTTATCGATGCCCATGCAACCTTGCCAAATAGTCCTTCCATCAATGGGAAAAAGTTTCCTCCCATCTTTACGTATGGATTGGTATCAGGATTGTGTGGTTTTGTTGGGTCTTTAAGTTCTACCTTTAGCTTGTCAGCCATCAACAGGTTTATCTTCTTCCCCACTAACTCTTTTAGTTTAAACCTCTTTATCTTTTCTACAAGTGACAGGTTATCTTCTACTGTTACAGGTGTAGGCTCAACAGTTGGCTCTTCTACTACAACTGTCTCTCCTGAACTTTCTTGTTTGTCTAACTCGCTAAATAGTTTCTTTGACTCTTTTGTCTTCTTGTCTATTACATTGTCTTCTGTCTTACCTTCAGATAGTTGGAACTGTACTTCATCGCTGCCAAGACGTTCTTCTAAGTCAGCTTCTAAGCTTGCTACATCTTGCTTCAATATCTCAAGCTCGGACACTCTTGTCTTGTGTTTTTCTGCTACTCTCTCTTGGAATTTTGTTAGCTTCTTGCCTGCAATATTCTTGTCTGCTATTGCTGAGAGGATACCATCAAGCCTTGACTCTTCAATAGTGTTGTCATCAAACGCCTTTACATCAGCCTTGTTAGGTCTTGCAATAGGTGTTGGGACTACCTCAGTCTCAGTCTCAGTCTCAACCTCAGCCTCAGTCTCAACCTCAGTCTCAACCTGTATATTGTTTTCTGTTTTGACAGGAGCCTCTTTAAAATTAGCAGCATCATAATCACTTAATGCCTTTCTTGCAGCATTTAATTTAGGTATCTGCTCTTCGAAATTTTCAGTTGTTGTATTTTTTGTTATAGATTCAATTTCATCAACAAGTGCCTGTCTCTCAACTGATGTACCTGTACCTATTATTATATCATACTTAGCTCTTTCAACAAGCTTTCCGTCTACTACTCTTCTTGGCTTTACAATATTTATTACAATCCTAACACCTTCAGGGACTTGGTCGCTTTCTTCTTTTGAATCTATCTCTATTAATTCACCTTCTTTAATTTTTCTTCCAAGCTCCCCATCAAATATGTATCCATCTGCTTCAAGCTCTGCCTTCTGCTGCTGATACCAACGCATATCTTCTTGAGTTAAAGCCTCATTAGATAATATGGCATTTTGCATAAAGTTCTTAAGCAATAATGCTTTACTTTTTGAGTCTGTAGTATTAGCCCATTTTGCTTTTATTTTGTCAACTCTTTTCTGTAATTTATTTTTCTGAGTCTGTGTTGAAGTCTCAACATCAGTGTCAACATCTGTCTCAACATCTACATCAGCAGTCGTCTTACCTTCTGCCTTTAACGCTTCTGTAATCTTTTGTTCTGCAATGCCCTGCGTCTCAGCATCATTGTTAATAATGAAATTGGTTTTTAGTGTCTGCTCAGGAGTAAGCTTTTGCATCTTAGATACAAACTGTTTTTTGCTTAACTTCTTGCCATTGATAGCATAGTATGGTGATGCATCATCCAATACACTTCTTCCTGATATGTCAACTATTCCTTCAAGATTAACCTGAGCCTCTTCGCTTGCAAGCTCTCCTGTGCTGACTGTCTCTGTTATCTCATTGTTTATGTTTTTTATCTTCTCACTAAACAGCTCTCTGCTATTTGTTGTAGATGAAAGTTTTTCTTTTGCGGCTAACAACTGCATTAGCCTTGTCTCTACTTCAGTAGAAGCATCTTCATTCCCACTGACCTCTAATAGGCTCTTTGCCTCTCTCCTGCGACCTACATTCTTTTGGATTTCTTGGTTTTGTTCAGAGGTAATCTTCCCTAACCTGTGCATCTCATTTGCCCACTCACTTATCCTGCTGTCGGTCTCTGCTACATTATTAAACTCAGATACATTAGAAAGTCTCTGTGCAAGACTAAGATTCTTCTTTCCTCGTATGTCACTATACATATTAATGGCACCTGTTGAATATGATATAGGATTTGCAAATGGCATAAATGCGCCACCTATTATCTCAGATATTATCTCCTTTCTGTTTGTCTCTTGACCTGCCACCTTCTGTGCCAAGAACTCTCCACTTCCCTCAAAGAATGGGTTTACAAGAGCCTGCTCTGCAGTTAATGCACCAAGCCTTGTAGCTCTCGATGACAGTGGTTTTACTTTAAATATCCTACCCGCCAACGATGTCTGTAATAATGATATTGCACCAATTGTCAGACCTCTCTTTAATCCTATCTGCTCCCCTTCTTCCCATACCGCATCGTCTTTAAGAGCCAATTCCATTTGGTCCGGGTCCGTCACTGTATAACCTTTTTTTCTTGCCGCTTCCATAACAGCATTGGTGTACTCAAGTGCTACGATTGTAGTAGCAAATCCAATCTGTAAACCTCTTCCCGCACCTGTAATTAAACCCGGCAATGCACCCGGTCCACCTGTTGCTGCAGCTCCATATCCTGCACCTATGCCTGCCCCCACAGCAGTACTTGAAGGTATAATAATCGAACCGTATGGTAGCATCTGCGTGAGACTCTCTGCTGCCAAAGATATACCAACCTCCAATGGTTGGTCATAGAATGCATCTAACTCTTCTGCAAATGTCCTTCCTTTCTGATACCTATAAAAACCCCTCCCCTCCTTTCCTGTTTGAGCTTCTGCCGCATATTTAGCTATAGCTTCAGCTGCCTCTTTTGCGGTACTGTTCTCGTCTATATCTTTTAATCCTAATGATATGGCAAGGATGATATATCCAATATTACCATTAGCCAATCCCCTCTTATATGAATTTGACACAGCCTCTAAGTTTTCTACCCACTCATCCATTACAGCCTTGTCTGCTTTTTTACTAAACCACGTGTGTGCTATATCATATCTACTTGCAGCCTGTTGTTTTTTTATTTTTAGTATGTCATATTCTGTGTTGAATTTATCTACAAACTCAGCTTCTTGTTCTGTCTTAGGTTCATACGATGCAACCTCATCTGCAGTCAATCCAAGCATATTGATAGAAAGCTCATTCATTGCTTCTATGTATAGGTCCGCCTCTTTTCTTTCATCTATTGCTATAGCTCCATTTATATCATACATCTCCTGCAGGTATTTATCAAAGTCCTCTCGAACTCTCTGAAACTCATCTTGGTTTACAGACTCTCTCAATATAGCAGCTTCATCCTTTAACTCTTGTAATACCTCATTTGCATCTGCACGCTTCTTTCCGTTGATATATAGGAATCCCATCTTCTCTTTCATCGCCTGCTGTTCTTCTAAGCTCCTTTCCTCGCTGTAGTCCTGTTGGAATTCATACATTGGTGAGTTTTCAATGGCAACAATCTTGTCCATTATATCCTCATATTTATTGTACATATCCATGTAGGCATTGTAGTCTAATCCTCTCTTCTTATAGAACCTATCAGCCTCTACATCTACTGCAGATATATCTTTCCATGAGCCATTAACTAAATCTTTTGCCTTCTCTTCAGAGTCTACAGAGATAACCTCTCCTCTTACTACTGCCTCAAGATATGCCTCGTCTGCATCTAATAGCATCCATTCAGATGGGTCTGTGCTGTAGTCTGTTGCAGCATTTTTAGGGAATAGTGTGGGGTATACAATAAAGTTTCCATTAGGCATCTCTCTATATGTAAGCTCCAATGTGCCTACAGATAGGTCATCTAATTGCGTATAGTTCTTACGCATAGTCTGTAACCTTACCGCATTGGTAATATCATCAGTAACCTCAGGTTCAACTCCTGCAGGTAATGCGTTGTTTATTATAAAAGACTTTAGCTTTGCTGTCTCATCACGAGTCTTTATTTTTTTTGTTGTGCCTGCTGCCAATGGCTTTAGTTCTATGACTTCTGTCTTACCATTGTCTGTTGATATGACTTCTATGGCATTTAATGTAAATGACTTTGGTATAATCGCACTACCTAATCCAACATCCCTAAATATAAATCCATACTTCCCATACTTATCTGTAAGCAAGTCTATCGCATCACTTGAATTGTAGTCTATGACATCTTCTGTGATTGATGCTATGTCATTTTGAAATTCTTCTGATAGTATGAGGCTCTCTTTTTTCTGTATTTTCTCTAAAGTTTTTTTGTCAGCCTCTCTTTGCTCTTCTCCTTCTCTTTGTATAAGTTCGCCTTCTTCTTTTAATGTGACACCTTCAGGTCTTATAATGTTATCAGCACCCGGCACATCGATATATTCATCTTGTAAATATTCAGGCGATACCTCACCTCTCTGCCCATAAAACATTGATTCAAATGACCCTTGTGCAGGTGGGGCAGGCGGTTTTGGCGGACCCGGAGGTGCAGGTTTACTTGTAAAATCAGGAGGCATTATATTGGCAGCACCCGGAATATCGACATACTCATTTGGTTGGTCTACTTCTCTTCTTTCTCTTTTTCTGTCACTTTGCAAAAGCCGACTTTTTTGAATATCGCCTTGCTTGTCAGATAATACTGTACCTTCTACATTCTCAGTCTCTGACGAAGCCAAAGAACCATCTTCCGAAGGTGATACCATACCTTCCTCTTTTTTTTTTACTTCAGGTATAGCTGCATCCGCCCAAGCTGATTTAAACAAATCTAAATCAGTTTTTGAACTGATTACTTTATTTTGAATTCCTTGCTTCCATAAAACTTCTTTAATCGAATCATCTGCTGATAAAAATTGTTCAAAAGTAGTTTGCTTACTTAACAATTTCGCTTCTTGATAGTCTTGAAATATAGCTTTTAATTTATCCATGTTATTATATTGGGTTTCCGTATGCGTCTACTGTAATTTTTTTCTTTTGTTGACCTTGTATGAGGTATGGAATTCTGTCTTCAGGTACATTACTTAGTCCTGCTCCTATTAATGCATCTATAAGAGATTGAGCGTCTTGGTCAAGACTTAACACTATATCTGCTTCACCTTCAACTGAACTTTCCAAAGTTACTTCATTGTATCCCGGAGAACTTTCCTTAGCGACATAGTTTCCAAGACCATAAATATTTTTAATTATAGTGTTTAATTTATTTTTTACTACCGATTCGTCCAACATTTTTCCATCTGTACCAACAAATGCAGATGTGTCTATATTACTTCTCATCAATCTTTCTAATGTCTCCAACATAGACTCCATCTCATCTTTAGGAATAGCAGCACCTGAACCTATTACATCATCTGTAAGATTATAATTGATGCCTGCTCCTGCAGGTATAATACCTCCGGCAGCTACTAACTCATTTATGTCATCTATCTGTCTGCCTTCACCCAAGATAAAGTTTCCATGAGCTGTTAAGAATGATTCAATGCTTTGCAAATCATCTAATGTTGGTGTTCGTTGTACACCGTTGTATTCCATAACTAATCCATCTGCTGTACGTATAATATCAAGACCCGGATTTAACGCCTCTAATGCATCTATACCCTCTTTCGCCTCTTGGGCATTACCATAGACTAACTTAGCCATGTTTGTTAATGCATTCTTCTTTTGTTGTTTGTTGAGACCGCCACCCGAAGATGGAGTTGAAGGCTGTGGTGCATATGGCTTATTTGCTGCAGGTTGAATAGAAATCTTATAGTCTATCTGCTCATCTATCTGATTGCTTAAGAAGTCTCTAACAGTCTGCTCTTGTTTATCTGTAAATACAGGTACGCCATTAGCATCTTGAGTCCTATCCAAAAATATTAATGTGCCCGTCTTGTCATTCTTGTATTCAGTCTCGTTATATGTGAAATCAAAAAAATCACCATTTGCAGTCTGTAGTTTCCCTGTGGTAAGCATATCTGCAACATGGTCTTTGTTTGTCATCATAGCCTCTATTGTGTTTTCTTTCCATGTGTAAAACCCCGGAGCATCAGTCTTGTCATCTATCTGCTTTACACTACTTAAATTTCCTGCACGCATAGCCTGAGTCAGGTCTTCTATTACATACTCTCCCAAGTAGTCTACTTTCTCTTTTACATTTGCATCTGCATCATACCTGTCATAATTTCTTTTTATCTTGGTCAACATCTCTGCTGCAGTAGTCTGCTGATTCATGTCTATATTCCCATTTGCATCTCTATTGGCAATGCTTATCACACCATTGGTAGGATTTATAAATGTCCCTGCATTACGCAGGTTTGCCATGCCTTCTACGTGTTGCATATCAAACACTTCACGCCATGCAGACTCGTCATTCTGCCACCTGTCCATCTTTTCTGTATATGCCTCTTGGTATGCCTTACCCATATCAAATGTTAGCTTCGTGCCATCTGTATTGTTCTGACGATTACGTGTGTAGTCACCTAAATTCAACTGACCCGACTTTAGCAGGTTGTCCTGCATACGTCTATATTCAGTCATGTTGGTCACATATTCATTAATAAAATTATTGCCATGGTCATAGTCACCTGTAGGCGCATTAGAAAGCTCGATACCTATCTGCCTTGACCTTTCATCTATCTCAGCTTTTTTATCAAGACGTACCTTCGCCTCTTCTTTGAGCATATCAGATACACTCTTACCGACAGCATTCCAATCTATCCTGTCCTTTTCATTGCGCTCGACATATTTATAGTAAGTAGCCATGTATTAAATCTTATTTTATTGTCCTAATAAATCTTGATATTTCTGTAGCAATATCAATCTCTGTATCTCTTCACTGCTAAGATTGTTTAATCCACCTGTGGAAGCCCCCATGTTAAATATAAATGGAGAGTTTTGTATTCCTTGACCCGGTCTAAGTGATTGCAATGTATTTACATATGCATCAGACCCTCTTCTTTCTGCTAATAGGGCTTTTGGCATAGTTTTCTCGTACTGCAAATACTCTCTCCTTGTCATGCCTTCTATCCCACCACCGGGAGCTGCAGCAGCCATTGCCTGCTGTCTCTTGCCTGCAGTACCTTTACTGTATAGCGGAGCCATTGATGCAGCTTGTCCAACTACACTTATAGCACCTTCTATTCCTTGGCTTATTGCCGCTCTCTTTGCATTCTCAGCTTCTGCCGCTGCTCGCTGAGCACCTTCTGCCTCCTGTAGGCTTAGGTCAGCTTGTAGCCCTTCCAATCGAGCGTCTTCTGCTGCAATCAACCCTTCAATCCTATTCATCTCCTGCTCCTGTTGTGCCATAATCTGCTGCTGTCCTAATAGGTCCTGTTGGTATACCTGACCTGCAGTAGAGGCAACGCCTCGTGTAGACCCCTCTCTTGCTGCCTCCATCAGACCTGCTGCCTGCACCATAGACCTGTCACGAGCGATGTCGTATATCTCTTTGTTTATACCAAGGTCTTCCATGTAGTTCACATCAAGACGCTTACGTGCATCTTGTAATGCTTTATCAGCTGCTGCTTGTGCTCTTTTTTGTTTTTTACCTTGTGCCGCAGCCTGACCGAATGATGCTGCTGTAGTTGCAACACCTACTCCTAAGCCTGTTAATCCCAATATTAATCCTGACATAATGCTAATTCTTTTTGTATTATTAATGGTGGCAGTGTTGTGTAGTCTTCTGTGTACACATCTGCCTCTGCCTCTTCAAATGTCTTTGCATCCGTCTTATATACACAACACCAATCGGTATCTTCATGGATATATAATACTCTCTGCGTGCCTATCTGCGTGAATATGACATGAGGTGCCTCCACTGTCACAAGCTCACCGCTGTCTGTTAGATACGATACCTTCCCTTTTAGCAGGAATGAAGGATGTTGTTGTTTGTGTATCATAGATATTACTATATGCCCTTTAGGCATAAACAGCTGTCTTGTATACAGACCTCCCTCCAATGTCTGCTTAAGCGGGTATGTAGCCTTCAATTCTTCGCTTTGAGGTGTGCCACACTTGTGTGTGACAGCCTCATCATATGTACTTAATACCTGCCTAAATTGTTCTATCCTCTCCCATAGCATCCCCCTATTATAGTTGACATAGTTTAGAATGTCTTCAGGATTGTTATCCTCTAATACAATGGTATCCTGCATAGAATTAAATGTTTATCTTACAAAGATAATAATTTTATGGGAAAGATTTCATTATCTCAGATTCAACAGAAAACATTTCACTCTGATTAATCGCCTTCGTAGGGTCAAGTGTCAACACAAACTTACAGTAGTGTCCTAATAGACCATGTGACTCTGCTATAGGATTCTTAATATACAAGAAATATGCGTCCTGCAGTGGTATAGGATTAACAGCAGGAGGAACAAATGCATCCCCCTGTTGGTCTACAGATGAGTTAATAACCAACTGATTGATACCATTGCGTTTGTCTACGTTTTTCTGAATAATCTGACCTGCAAATATAGGTGTCTCATATGGTGGCACTGCATAGTATAGATAGTCTCCAACGCTTACAATGCTTCCTATGTCAACAGATAGCGCAAAGTCAATCTCGTATGCTGTAGCTATGCCTCCAACTGCTATACTACGAGCGATGCCATTAAGTGAGCGCAACTCAAATTCAGCTTCATCTACACTTGCACCTGTCGGTCCATTGTTACGAATGAATGCAAACCACGCATCTTCTTTTTTCTCGAACCAATCGTCATCAATCAGTCCTGTGGTCTGTATGTCTGTTGTTAGGATGGCATCCCAAGAGTCGTCACCCTCCAAGTTTAATGTCTTGAACTGCTTGGTCTCTAATGGGCTCTGATTAAATATACTTGTTATCTGAGACTCATAGGTAGTCCCATAGAACGTGTTGTAGTTATTGTTGGTGTTATGCCTATAAAGGTTGCCACCCTTAAACGTATAAAAAAATTGATTCATCCCTATCATCCAATCAGGAAAAAAAGAATAGAATGATGGGAACCCCTGTGAGGTATTGCTGTATGTTAATGTATAATTCTGACTCATAGACTATTTTTTTGTCTCTTTAAAGAGACTGTTATGTACACGGACCTATTGCTGTTATCACACCATTTGCATCTACAGTTATTCTCTTTCTTACACCTCCAACCTCTATTGAATAGTCATTGGCAGGAGCTCTATTGATACCATATTGGTCAAGACAGAAAAACTCATTTACCTGTGGGTCGCCTGCTGTGCCACCACGATTTGGTACATTATAGTATACTGTATTCAATCTTCCCTCTTCACAGTTAAGTAGCCCACTATATATACTCCCCTGTACAGGCACTAATACAACCGGGCAGTTTATCTCTATTTCCCATATGGCATCGTCACACGGTGAGAATATCTGAGCTAATCCTGTCTCAGGAGTAGCGGCTGTCTTAGGGAAATATAATGTACACCAATCCGGGCTTGTAGCAGTAGTCTGCACATCTGCCGATGTACCTGTCACTACACCACTTGCCCCTACATTGTCAAATACACCTGTCGATGCATTCCAATCGTATTCTTGTAGCCCGGTATATCCATCCCCATCTAATGTCACACCGATAGCACAGTCCTCTGCTTTTAACCCAACATACGTAAAGCTATTAGGGTCTGTTGATGCCACATACCCCTGTGTCTCGCTTGTCATATCATTGTATGTGTTAGAGTCGTATAGCACCCTTAGTCCATCAGGAGATGCCAATGGATTAAAATATATGATAACCGCACCAATATCAGTGCCAACACTGAAATCAATGTCATATACGCCCTGACTGCTGTCTGTACTTATGCCCTGACTGCAAGGAAACGCACAGCTTGGACAGTCGGGAGAGCCTGCCAATAGCAGTCCACCTAACTGCTGACGTACCACATTGCCATCACTATAGTATCCATCAGGAGACGGAGTTGTTAGCGTGCTATCTGCAAATACTGCTGTTGCTCCCGAGAGGGTAGGTGCATCTAAAAAATAATTACCAAGTGCTGCCATATCTTAAATTTTATTCTTCAATAGTTGTCCACTCCGGACCGCTTACAATAACCAACATCTCTTCCTTTGTATAAGGCGTTAGACCTTGCGGGGCTATGCTCTCCTTAAACACCATTATACCTTTGGTGTCATCCAAAGACATCCGTATGTAGATGTGTTGGCTACCAAGGCTTTCAATCATAAGATTCTTATATCCATCAATGTCGTCCTTTAGTACAATATAATATCTCAAATCCTCTATCATGTCGGGTAGTTTACTTCATCTAAATTAGCTGCACTCATATTGAATGGTGTTCCATCATTAGTTCCAATTATATCATTGACAATTGTTGTAGGGTCATCACGCTTGTCCATCGCCCAATGGCTTACAATGTCTGACACAAAGCTTACCGTTGTAATGTCAATCGGTAGACCACCGTTGTATAACTCTGTCACCTCGGCAGCACTTAACTCTTTTGCAATTACTGTGAAGTGGTTTGCGTTTCCGTCAATGTAATCAGCTCCCATAAATTTTAATTTTCCGGTTCCGTTTGTCATTCCGGTATAAGTTCCGGCACTTGCATTTCCGGTAATAACTTCGGAATCATTAATATAAATTTTCATTCCGGTGTTGGTTTTTGAACCGTCGTAAGTACAAACAATATTTAGCCAAGTTGACAAATCTCCGGCAAGGTCAATATAACGTGCCGACAAAGAGTTAAACGTGTCTGTAAGTAATGTGAAGAATATTCTTCCGTTTTGATTCATTCGAAGATAATATTCTCCGTTTTTATTAAAAAACATTTTGTTTACGCTTCCGGTAACACTATCTAAATAAACCCAAATAGAAAATGAAAAAGCTTGGTCGGTTACGCCATCACCAAAACTCAAGTCATCAGCGTCCGCAACTTCAACAAACTGATTGATTCCATCGAATATAAAACTTGCCTGTAGTGACTCCTCACTGCACTCACAGCATACTGCAAATGTTGATGCAGCATCATAGCATAGCTCTATCTCTGTAGGCTTTCTATAGTTATATATTAAGTATAGATACTCATCTGAACTGCTCGGCATTGTAAACTCTGCAGTGTACGTATTAGCACCATTGGTTGGCACAACAGGCGTAGCATTAATAGATGCATTAAATAGTGCTTGCATCTGTGCAGGTGTATTTGCATAATACGTATTGGTACGCAAGTATCGTAACTCATCTGTACTCGGGTTGTATACATAGTCGTCTGAGCCAATCTTGTTGCTTATAATACTTACAGTTGCACCATCTGCAGGAATAAATCCTGAGCCTTGTGGACCTGTAATCTGTGTGTATTGCGAGATAAGTGGATTAGATGTCCCCGATGCTAACTCTACTTGCTCGCTGTGTAATGGCGATACATATGTGCCATCTACCCAACTGTACTCATTATGAATATACTGACCTCCATCAACATCAAGAGAGTAACATACCTGAATAATTTTTAGCTCCTGTGCAGCAGGACAGTTTACAGTAATCTGTAATTGAGTTGTTCCCTGAGAGAATATCTGTACATTAACAATATTCTCAGATACAGTATCCTTGTCTACAATCAATGCACCTGAAGATGTCTGCTCCCCTGTAGTGTCTACAACACCATTATATGTCGCCTGAACTTCAAATGCACTCTGACCATCTCCTAATACATTGTATTGGATAGATACGTCTCCTACCAAGAATCCTACATCAACACAGAACGATACACTGTCCTTGCTATCTACTACAAATGAACGTGATATACCGCACTCAATACACTCTTGAATAGATGGAAGTAACTCTAAGTTAGAGCTAAGCACATACTCTCCCATATATGGGTCATACCCTCCAAGCTTCTGAGTATTAAAAGATTCAAGGAACAAGTCTCTAAACCAAGACCTCATCCCAATATCAGATATAACAGATAGCGACTCGCCTTGCCCTGCACCCATAAGCATTAATACTGCACCACGCTTGGCATCTGTAAAGTATTTGTATGGTCCCCATTTAGCAAAGCTCTCAGGATGGAAGCTTATACCATACTCTTCTATACGTGCAACCTGCTGTCCTAATACCTCAGGGATTGATGCAACTTGTCCACCTCCTGTAGAATCTGTAAGAATATTCTTTCCTTGTAGCACATACGATATTTTATCTTCTTGCAATGTAAGGATGTCAGTCTCTCTTCCATCGATAAGATATATCGGTCCGTATCTTTCTTCTAATGGCTTAAAGTTTAATAGCCCTAAGTTGAACTCATTTAACTTATTCACATTAGACTCATCATTGTATACACCACTATACGTCAGGTCAGCATATCTCCTCACCTCCTGATAGTCTTGTGCAGATGTAGATGTAACCCTGTTACCTAACGACAGGTCTCGTTTACCAATTGCATCCATAACAACATAGCTTTCAATTCCATTCCCAAATGCGTAGCAATTAAAGAAATCTGTACGTACATCATAAAATACAGGAAAGACATTGCCTGTATGTGTGCCTATCGGAAGTGCTGTAGTTAGAATATCTATATTGTTAGGGTCTACAGGTGGAGTAGATGGGTCTGTAGTTATACTGCTACACACACCATAGAATGGAGATAATCCATCTGCCACAATAGTACCATTATTTGGTACTATAACAGACTGCTCTATCCCATCTATATCTATATAGTTGAACTGTATAGGTGCAGGTTCAGGTGGATTAACTCTCAAAGAAAATTGACATATACCACTCTGTGTTACAATAGGATATGATTCAGATGACTCATACCATACATCAGGAAGTGCATCCTGAGGCTCTGTCTCAAATGCAATAAAATTTGCACCTCTGTATACAACTATCTGAACTTCTAACTTTGTCTTTCTCTTTTTAGTTCCTGCCTGACCTTCTGAAGACTTTACAACAAAAGAATTTCTTCCTGTTATTGGATGAGGCATTATAGTAGATGAAATACTGCCCGGTTGACAAGACCCTATACCACTTGGATTGTATCCCGGACCTGTACAGTTATCTGTAGTAGCCAATGCCTCTAATGCTATATCTATATTCTCTCCCTCAAACCAATTCTCAAAGTTAGGATAGTCTGATGTTACAGTAAACGTGTGGTCTACAAACCACTCTCTGCGTGATGTGTTTCCCTTGCCTTCCCTAAGGTTGTTTATATATATCCTAACTCGAGTTCCTTCGGGAAGTTCGTAGTCAGTATATACTCCCGGAGAGTCTTCAACATCTATCGGATACAATACATCATTACATCCCTTTCCAAATACAGACTGTACCCCGTAGTCTATGATATTATTCTCAACATTAGATACAGCAAACTCATTTGCCTTAATCTTCATGTATACCCCCTGTGGCACAGTAGTGTCAGGCACAGTAATAAAGTTTTCTTGTTGAGACTGTTTCTCTAATACAGTGGCAGACACACATCTTTCTAATGTACCATTTGAATCTACTTTTACTCTTAGAATATCACCCTCGTCAATCTTCTGAGCGTTCTGACCTTCAAGTAAAAAATAGCTATCTGATGTAATAGGGTCTGTAAAAAAGAAACGTGAGTACACATTAAAATAATTCTCTTTGTCAGGCTTGATACAGAACTTGTATCGTGTTGCCCATGCAGGTGCAATCTGTGATGATGGAATATTTACAACTATATGATTTGCTAAGTCAGATGCTGAGCATGGTACGTATACCGTGTTCTCTGTACTTACCAATGCTGTTGTGCTCCTGCCATACTCATCCATGTATATCATGCCAACCTCATAGCTCCTGTCGCTATGCAAGCTTTTAGGTGATGCTATCTTCTGAAATGTTGCATCAGCGGATAATATCTCATAGTATTCAAATGTATAATTTGCATTATTTGTAGGGTCATCAAATCTCATAGCCAACAACTGAAACACCATAGTTGTAGGTGTTATATCATCAACAAATATATCTCCTTGCACTGAAGCAGGAGGTGTTATTGGAATGCCTATATTACTTACAGTCTTATTAAGACCATCCAATGTCTGAGGTATAACACAGTTAAAGTCATCAGTGAATGTAACGCCATTACACGCATTTGTTACAGGCTCTACTCCATTAAGTGATGTATCTCCAATCCTGTTCCTGAAATCTGCACTATTTACAAGCTCAGCAACACTGTTAAAGTTTTGTGTTAGCACGTATTGAAGGGTTATTGTAGTATCCCCTGTGGTCTGTGTAGGAATAACGGTGCCTGTAAAGTATTTGTGTGTAAATTGTAATGTAAGCTCAAATGATGAGCCTGCCACTAAGTTTACACCCGCAAAGTCAATCTCTACCCGACAATTAGGGACATTAAATCCCGGAACTCCACTGTCAACAAAATAGATACCATCTGATAGCGTCTCAGTTAAACTCTCTGCCCCAATATCTTCTGAAACTAATGATGTAACGTAGTCTATTCTTGTAGGCTGACCTAATGCATCTACCAAGTCATACTGCTCTAAGTAGTTGCCATAGAAGAGTCTGCCACCCATAACAGTCTGTGCCTTAGCAAGACGAGGCACATTGTCATATAACCTAAGTATCTCAGATGATGGAAGTACAGTATATATCTTGCTGTTATTAAATGTATATTCATACATCGTGTTATTCACAAGTCCTAACTTCTCTTTATCTAACTTTTCAATAACACGGATAATCCCATTGGTCATGTCTTTCCATAACAAATCTATCCCCACTACTAATGGACCACCTGACATATACTCTATCTTCGCCTGCTGTGCTAAGTTTAGCATACCATCATTTAGCCCTGTACCATAATTATAGTCAAATGGGCTTGGTATAAATGCAGGCTGTGAGAACTGTGATGTCGCTGAGTATTGACCATCAGCGTATCTATATCTATATGCAAAGCATATAAATCTATCTTCAATAAAATTATTCTGAGTTGTCGTAATCTGAGGTGTTACATTAGGTGATGTCAGCGGTGGCTTCTTTATTACAAGCAATGCCTCTGCACTTACACCATCTACCCCTGCCGATGGATAATCATAGTTCCTATCTACGTTTATACATCTCGGAGGATTTATGTCATCGGTAAAAAATAATAGCTTTTCATCCACAAAATCCACCCCTGTAATAAGATATGTAGGATTAAAGTTTAGTGTGGTATTAGAACCACCCCCATCATTAATACTAATAACGTGATACGTCAGTGTGTTAACCTGCACATTAAATGATACGATAAGGTCTAATTTTCCTGTCGGGCTTGGTGCAAAATTAGAGTCGTGTATAAACCAATATATTGTCTCGTTTGCTCCATCCTCATATGCACCAATACATCGAGCGTCATCGCTTAGCGATGTGCCATTATACTGTAGGTCTGTTAGCTGTGTGTTCCCCTTGGTGTTTTCTAATGAACCAATATCAGAATTCTCAGTAGAACCTAACCGTATATTTAATGCATCAACATATTCTCCCACAGGTAAAAGTCTCTCATCGATACTTTTATTCATTATCCCACGTATAAAATTTCTTTCTATATTAGCCATACTACTTCAGCCATTTATTTTGTCCTCTAAGATTCATTAATAACCTTCCCGGATGTATATTGCTTATTCTTATCTTAGCATTTCTTAATAGAGAAGACTTACGTCTTCGTGCCCTTGCAATCACATACTCCTGTACGTTTAGCTTAGAACTCAATATAGCATACTCTATCGCAGCATATATATAATCTTCAAACATTTTATTCACAGTAATCAGCGAGTTATCTCCGCCTTCCATACCATCAGATACATACTCAAGTACCACGCTTTGGTTTGCCATGTCAGAGCTAAAGTTTATAACGCCACCCTTCTTGTCTATACTAAACGTAGGATTAGCATTTGCTGTCTCTGTATTTAATCCAAATCGTGCGCCGATGTGATAATCAAAATACCACTGCCCATCGCAGTAATATCCCTCACATCCATTGAATGGATTAGCTGAGTTTAGATATATAGACTTCTTAGAGCCTTTTATTCTATCTAAATCTAAATTAGAATACTCAGGGCTTAGTGCATTGCCTTCTGCATCAAATAAAATATTACAGTCATTGTCTTGTAGATATGCGCTACTCCAATTGGTTTGAATGTTTTCTGTTAGCGGGTATAGCATACCATCCTTATACACAGAGATTCGAACCCAATTCACATAGTCAGATGGTAACACATATCTTAGCGTGTTACATACCGTTAGCTGTAATATCTTAATCTCTTTGAATGCATCATAGTTAAGTTCCTGTATCGCACGTTTGGCATGGAATAGTACCTTAAATCGCTCCTCATTGTTTACAAGGTTGTGATTCCCTGCATACATCAACATAAAATTATTGACTATGTCCTGTAGTGATACATACTGATATGACCCCCAATTAGCATCCTGAGGGCTATTGCCATTATTGTCGTAGTATTCATATTGTGAAATATATGCCATAGTCTATTATTTTTCGTCTTGGTCTTCTTTTTGTTCTAATCCCTGTCCAAACTGTACTGCCTGTAGCTCTCTTATAGACATACCTGCATACTGCAATATCTTCAATACTAACGTAGGCTCATCTGAAATTGGTAACTCAAAGTCTTGAAAGTCAGTTTGAGATTGGTCAAATGAAGGCTCGCCTCCAATCAATGTGATATACGTCCACTTAGGGTCTTTAGGGTATCTTATGTACTGACACTGAACTGCACCTATTGTATTTATACTTGCAGGGAACAGTGTTATGTTTGGCTCCTGATGTGTGTATGCCGGGAACAGTGTCGATGGTGATGTTAGCAGTGAATTATTTAACATAGTAATCTTACTATGAGACACCTTCTCTGCCTCACTCACTACACCGCTATCGTATATAACGTACCCTTCAGGGAACGCCTGAAATATATCTGCAGGATTACCATCTCCATCTGTCAATACAAGTGTATCTGTGCCAATAATAGACTCAACATACGCTGTCTCGTTTGTTGTTGTATTGCCTACAATGCTACCTACCTGTACACCTGCCGCAACAAAGTTAGTCGTATTGTCAACCAATGATGATACCACTACAGATGTATTGCTGCCGCTTGCCAACAGTCTTGTATATGCCAACACTTTATTTAGCAGATAATAATTATCATTTGTAGTAGTCGGGCTTGGTGTAAAAAACTTATTAGATACATTATGTGATAAAAAGTTATCTACTGAAAATGCATCAATAACCTCTTCATATCCCTTTCTAATATCGGCATATCCTGTACCCGATGTCCTTGCATTCTCTTTGTTTATCTGATAGTTGTACTCATAAAAATAATCTTCAAATATATCTAACTGTGCCTGCTTCGCAAACAAGTTGAAATCAGATGGTGAGATGTATCCGTAATTATTTTTATTAAGTATAGATAATACTGTGTTCCTAACCGAGTTTATCATTTTAAATACTTTGATACAAAGATACACAAAAAAAAAGACCCCTTAAAAAATAAGAGGTCTTGTCTTTGTTATCCTAATTTATCCTACAATGGAGTTTCTTCTATAGTAACAAGAATAGGGTCAACAGGTGTAGCAACTTGGTCTATTTTCATAGTGTCTCTCTCTCCTACATATGTAGATGTTTTTCCATCGTTTGGTACAGTAATATGCTTTGGCTGACCAAACCCATCTATATAATCAAATTCTATAGGATATGGAGCATCTATACTAATAGTTATAGCATATTCAGATAATTGTACTGCAGGTGGTTCAGGTCCTAATCCTTCTATAAATATTTCATTTACTTTTACTTTATTAGGTATGCCAACCTTTGACACAGCTTTGGTAGATGGAGACTCTGCAGCTACAACCAATGCAGCATTAATGCTATCTATAAGAGCTTGATTTGCATTACTACAAGACAATACAAACGCCCCACTTGTTGTGCCTATAAAAACAGTTGAATCATCTGCAAGTAATGCAATTGCTCCTTCTGATACAGGGATGAGCATGGTCCCCTCATTAAGTGTATCAATAGATAAATATTTTTTCATATTAATTGTTTTTATCGTTCAAGTATAGGTCCAACTATCCGTACTTTATTAGGTATGCCAACCTTTGACACAGCTTTGGTAGATGGCAACTCAGCGGCTACTGATAATGCATTGTTAATGCTATCTACAAGAGCTTGATTTGCATTAACGCACTGAAACAAAAAATCTCCAAACCCCAAATAGATAGTATTCTCATCTATTAATTTTACCATTGTTTCATTAAATATAGGGAGAAGCATAGTTCCACTTTTTGTTGTGTCAATAGATAGATATTTTACCATAGTAATTATTTTTTATCTTTAATAAAGTGCAAAGATACACAAAAAAAAAGAGGAGTTTTAAACCCCTCTTCTTATATTGATTACACCTGTTTTTTAAACAGATGTAATGATTACACCTGTTTTTCTAAGAATGCTAATATCTCTACTCCATCATCAGACTGAAACCAATCAGATAGATACTGATACGGGTCTACTCCAAATGGGATAGTAGTCAATCGCTTCTTATTGTTTTCTAAATTAAAATATACCTCTCGCTTCTTGTTTCTAAATGCGATAAGCTTATTGTCAAAAAACTGTTGTACAGTTGACTGCAATTTTAACTTAGGGTCAGATATTATATTTAAGAATGTTGTAGGATTCTGTCTTGCAAATATCAATACATCTCTCTTTAATTCAGCAGTTGTTATCTTAGATACGTCTTTATTGAATACTACACGAGCAATATTCTCAAGCTGTTCTATGCTAAGAGACTTAGCTTGAATCAATGCATCAACCTCTGTGTTAAGCTTTTCTACTTCAGTTTCAGCATCTTTACCATAGTCAACTTCTACAAACTTCTTCCCATTCAATGGATGATAGTGTAAGAACTCTTGAAGTATAGGATTGGTCTTAGGTACCCTAAGCATACCATCTTCAAATATAATAGGAGTGACAACAACATTGCCATCTTGTTCATCTTCAAAGCAACTCTTTTGATTTATAGAATATCGCAATGCTCTATTAACTCCTTGCTCTTCATCAAAGTATAGAAGTGCTGCATTACGAGAGCTTCTTGATGGGATAATACAGGACAGTGGTGCCCTGTTTCTTGTGAGTTTATATACTCTGTCTTTTAATTCTGATTTCATTTTAATTTCATTTTAATTTAAAAAATATAAAAAGGTTTGGGAGTGCCACGCATGACACTCCCGTCCCTTATTTCAATATTAATCTTCGAATAATACGAAGTTGTTAGCACCTAAAGTACAAACAGCTCTCTCAGAAAGGAAGTGTACTTCCATTGCATCAAGGTCGCTGTTCATAGCTCCACCTGCTGAACCTGTAATCCAAGTCTTGTAACGTCTGTCCTCAGTCTCAGACGCTCGGTAACGAACGTGTAAGAATGGACGCTTAGCGTTCTTTCCTAAGATTTGGTCATACACAGATGTTGAACCTGCAGGAACCAATAGACCGTTAATAGAACCTGAGCCACCAACACCTACTGCACCAAGGGCTAAACCTCCACGCATAGTTGGGTCATTCAAGTATTTCCAATCAGTCTTGTAGAAGTCATATCCTCTACGGAATCCTGTGAATCCTAAGTTCAATGCCATCTCTTTGTCATTGTCGAACAATCCGTAAGATGTTCCACCTGCACCGTAAGAGTTTTGAGCAGCTAACATATCGTCAATTGCAAATCCAAAATCTCTATCTAAGAAGATAACATTTTCTTCGATTGCACCCTGTGCATCAAGACGACCAACGATAGTGTCGAAGTCAGCTAATGTAGCAGGAACTCCACCTGTCCATAGGTTACCTCGTGTGCCTACAGTAAAGAAGATTCCTTCAGAACCTTTGTTACCATATGTAGGGTTGACTGCTGCAGTAGCTGCACCTGAACCTACTTCTGCAGGAACTGCTTCTACCATTGCAGTCTCTAAGTAGTCATCGAAACGTAGACGAGTCTCGTGCTCAGACTTCATATACCAAAGGTATCCTGTAGCACCGTTCTCAGTGGTTACCTCAACCCATCCGATTTGAGCCATGTCAGAACCTGACACTGAATACTTGTCTTTGATGATGATTGGAGAATTTTCAAAGATTAGGTCATCAGACTCTAAAGAGCCTTCCATACCTGAAGTACCTTTTCTAAATTCAGAACCATAGATGAATACAGTAACGTCTGCCTCCCCAACACCTGTACCTGCTGTAACAAGTCCACCTGCCTCATAGAAAGCAACTGTGAATGTTACAGGAGACGCTGTCAAGTCAACATCTGTAACGATACCCTTGTTCTCACCTGTACCATCATTTTGATGTACTACAACAGTCTGACCTTCTCGCAATGCGATACCGCTTGTAGCACTAAAAGCATTCGCTGTACTATTTGCTGCATTAGGGTCATCGTTTACTTGAAATACTGCCTCATCGTCACCTGCCAATGCAGCGGTACCCACGTCTGTATATTTAACGTGAAGTCGTCCCTGCTCAGCCCACTTGATAAGGTCTGAATTGGAAGGCATCTCTGCGCCTACCATTCTTAAAAATGAACTAATTGTTCTGTTTCCGTAACGCTCGAATTCTTTTTCATATGTATCAGGAAGATACTGATTCAAGAAATCGAAGTTTGTAATGTAATTTGTTGCCAAAGGCACTTGTTGTGCGGATGGCTGTAGGTCGAAACCCGGTCCTGTAAATGGCATAATTTCTAATTTTTAAATGTTTAAAATCTTTTTACTTTTTACTCTTAATTGTTAAGCCTTTACTGCTTGGTGCAGATATAGACCTAATTTGCAATCCATCCTTACGACTTGATACCTGAGGTGTAATACGCTCTGTCATGTCAATGTTTTTCATCTTGCGTGTAACATTCTCAGTTGCATCAGATTTGCCTTGCTCATAAAAGAACGAAGCAAATTTGTTTGGATTCATTGCTACAGCTAACGCTCTGTGATAACCTTCAGCATCGCTAAGCATCCCTGTGTCCGCATCAATATACTTCTTAACAAAGCCTTGATAGTCCATGTGCTGCTCTTTGATTCTGTCAGCTTCACCCGGCTTAAAAGTAAAAGTGTTGTCTCCAATCTTGAAATCAAAACCTTTGAAATCATTAAAGACTTCGTCTGTCTTTTGGACAAACCAATCTCTTTTTCTTTTAATTTCCTCTTGAGCTGTATTAGCCTCTGCTAAATATCGCTTATACTCCTCAAACTCTTGAAGCTCTTCATTGGGGATTCCAACCGTACTTGACTCAAGTGGCTGCTTGTACATCTCCTTTTGCTCTTCAAAAAAGCTTTTAGCCTTAGCGACAGCTTTTTTCTTTTTTAACTTAATTTTCTTTATATCCTTTTCTTCGTCTAAGTCTTCATCATATCTGTAGTCATCTAATATAATGTCTACATCATCTGAATCAATAGCCTCACCTGAAGCAATAAGATACTCAGATAATAGTTCGTCTTCTTCCATAGAAGAGAAATCTCTGTTTAGTTTTACGTAATCTTCAATCCCTCTACCTGTGGTCTTCTTATATTCAAAATAACCTTTTACATCTTCAGGCAACTCTTCATTAGTCTCTCTCTGTTCGAATAGTTGGTCTATAGATGAAATGTCTTTCTCATATCTATTCTTAATAAATGAAAGAACGTCTTCTTCTTTTAATTCTGCGGTAACTTCAGCTTCAACATTTGTTTCAACTTGTTCGCCACTTTGTTCAGTAGTATGCTCAGTAGTATCAGTGTCATTATTCTTTTCTTCATGTGTTTTTAATAATTCACTTTCTATCTCCTGAACAGACTTCTGCTCACCTCCACTAATTTCTCTTACTTTAAATTCCATTTGATTAATTTTTTACAAAGTTAATAGTTTTTTTAATTATATTTTTTTTACACTATCGAGGAGAGAACTCAGCCAAATCAAATCCATCTAAGCTATCTTCATTAGACTCAAAGTTTAATGGAGGTAGATTATTCTTTCTTTGATTGATTAACTTGCTCTGCTCTGTATTCTGCTGACTTATTCTCTTAGCCTTTGCATCCTCACGCTCAGTCTCTCTCGCCTGTAGTGATGTCTCTCTAAGATTATAAAGCTGCATATTATAGTCAAACTCTTCTTTCATTAGCAATGACTTGAGCTTAGCTTCATTGTTCATCTTCTCAATTTCAAATGCAGCCTTAGCCTGCTCGATTTGCATCTTGCTCTGAGACTCCAACTGTATCTTTTGTGCAGCTACTTGTGCAGCCATTTGTTGGGATTGCATATTTATTTGGCTTTGCATTGCCTGCTGCTGCATAGCCATCTGCTCTTCTCTATCCTGCTTCTGCTTACGTTTTAATTTAAGCAACTGATTGGCAAGCTTGATATTCTTAAGCTCTCTGATGTCTATCGCATCCTCAAGATTAATATCTCCCTTAGATAAAGCCATCTGAACATTCTGCTCAAGCTGAGCTTTCTGCTCTTCGTCAGGTGACACCTCTATAAATATTCCAAAGTCATATAAATATAAGTCACTTATCTCGTTAAGGATAGACACATTATACTTTCCAATCTTATTTGCAAAGTCATCTTTGAAGTCAGCATACTCAAGTATGTCTGCAATACGATATGTTAATGCCTCTGAAACAGACCTATACACATATAGGCTTCCATCAAGTACGTGTCGGGTCGCTACATTTGAATTTAATGCAGCAAGCTTCTGTAGCCCTACCAATGAGTTAGGGTCAATATCGCTTCCGTCTCTTGCCTCGTTTAGCCCTGTAACAGTTCTAATCATGTTCAGATAATGATTATAGTTTCCTATAAGCATCTGTGCCTTAGAGGCTCCTGAATTAGACGTAAGCTGTTGGATAGGAATCTTGCCTTGGTTATACTCGCCATCCTGTGTATATGAACGCCCGATAACACTACCCGTTTGGAAGTATAGTCTCAATGCATCTTCAGGGTTATATGCTGCTCCTGTACCAAGGTCTACCTCATTTAATCCATCGGCATCTATATATACACCGTCAGGTACAACCCTTGAGATTACCTGCTGTAGTTTTAAATGCGTCATCTGTATCAAGTCGGCAAATGGTATCATACGTCTTACCAAAGACTCTAATCTTCCCTTATACATTCGAGGTGCAACAGCAACATAGTTTGGCAGTGCGTGTTGAGATGTTGACTTGGGTCTTACCATATTCTTTGCAAGCTCCCACTTCAATATAATATTGGTACCCATCACCATAACGCCATCGTACCACACATCAATAGTCTTCTCAAACTTTTCAAAGTTGCCCTCTTCCATTATCTCTTCAGGTGGATTAAATTGGTCATCTTTCTCGAGAACCTTGCTTCCGCCCGTTGCTGTAATTTTTTTCTTGTAGACCATCTTTTGTGTGGTCTTGTAGTTGAAGTATAACAATGTCGCAGTGTCTCTATAGAACATATCATTCTCATAGAACTGTGCTACATTATAGTAGTCGTACCAAGACTGACTATACTTGCTTATCTCTTCTAAGTCTTCTTTTGTAAGTGATGGGTCTATCTTCATTAGCTCCGTTATAGGAAGCGTCTTCACTTCACCCCAATAGAAACAGTCTTTAAAGTGTGGGTCTTCGGTGTAGCTATACACCACATTTGCAGGGTCTACATAAGATATTTTTACACCTGAGCCTTTTAAAAACTCGTGCTTTAATACCCCAATCCCCAATGTAGTTATATCGTAGTCTACTCTCTTACGCAAGTCTACATAGTGATTCTCATCAAGTATCGTATTGATAGCCTCTTCTTCAGCTATCTCAATAGCAGGCTTATAGTTAAGTTGCATATACAATGCCATCTCCTCATCATCTTGAGGTAGAGAGTCTTCAGGCATCATGAAAGGGTCATACCCTGACATCTCTTTTACTATAGATAGCTGCTCTTTTGCTGCCATCTGTCCTTGTATCATATCCTGATACTTACTTCTCTTTGCCTGAGACATTGCGTCCTGTGCATAGGCATTAACCTTGAACAGCCTGTCAGACATTCCGTTTACAACAATGTCTACAAACTTTGGTATGATAGGTACAGGTGTCCAATCTAAGTTAAGATAAGATAGGTCCCCATCAATGGCTAACTCATTTTTGTATTTTGCAACAGACTGCTCGCCTCTTGAATACAACCTTAGCTTATGGAACTCTCTCCATTGGTCATAGAACCTACAGCTATTACCATCTTTTTTGAACCACTCATATTGAATAGCTTGACCTATCATCAGACCATATTCGTCTGTTGCCTTCTCGGCATCAGAAACAAACTGACTTGGAAACCCTACTGATGAAATATTAATCTTTACGTCCTTCATCTAATTATTTGACTTATATTCCCGGTGTTAGTATACCTTGCAAAGGTAACCTTTATTTTTGATTCTTTTTTTTCAGGCTGATACATATGCTTTTGACACGCCATGATAGCTAATCCTGAACTGATTGATGCATCAAACTTAGTCCTGTTTGTAATATCAAACCGTGCCCAATCCTCGAGAGTCTTGTTAAATGGCATAGATGACATATCACCATCAGACTTCATACCAACATGATTCTCAATGTAGGACTCTATAGCTGCTGCGTGTGCCTGCTTTACAGCCTCACTTGAGTTAGGTATACCCCCCAACTCTCTTTCTGTCTTAGACAGCTTCGTAAATGTCTTGTCGGGTCTGTTCATACAGTATCCCCTGTATCCCCTATTCTTAAAGTGGTATAATAGCCTTGGCTTGTTGTTCTCTATAAGTATTGGCATACCGTAAAACACACACGCCATAAGCACATCTTCAAAAAATATTTCCGCAGTCTGTGGTCTTGCTATGTATTCCAAGAAGAACTCATTAGATGGAGCCTCTTCCATATTAAACTTTGTTAGCCCATGCAGTGCACCATTAGAGCCTACGCCTCCTACAGTGCCACTAATGTCATATGAGTCGCATCCAAATGCTCCTATGTGTTCATTGCCCGGATACATAATCCCATTCTTCTTTACAGAGTTGTTCTGTAAGCTTTTATTAGGAACCCATGTAATTAGAAACCTTCCCCTATTGTCAGGATTAAATACTACAGTAGTATCCTTTATTCCATTCTTCCAACTAAATGAGCCACGTGTAACATACTGCTCTGTTATCATGGCATCATTGTAGTCTATCTGTTGGTATATCTTTGTTAAATTAAATAGCGACTGCTTGCTCTCATCTCTAAATGCATGAGACTCAGTCCTTGGAAACTGTCTATAATATTCGTTTAGTGCATCAGGGTCATTCTTTAGTGACTCAACTTCATTGTCCCAATAGTCTAACGCACCTTGTGTTATCCACTCCCCATCAATTCCTCTAATCTTTTCTCCATCATTATGTATTGTAGGCATACCATACCTGTCAATAAATCCTTCCATGTTCCACTCCATAGGTATAAATAGGCTATATAGTCCACTCTTTGTCTGACCGTTTGCATTCCTCTTCGTTATATCTGAATCATAGTATAACTTTTTAAAGTTGTCTCCTCCCTTATCTAATGCATTAGATGTAGAGCCCATCATACACTTGCCAATAATCTTGCTACCTAATCTTAGACACGTCTTAGTCACTCGCCAATTGTTTAAGATGTTATTCGGTTTTACCCACTTACCACTCTCATCGTGCACTAACAACAATAGTTTCTCACCATCGTAACTATTATCGTCTGTGTTCTTCCAATCTATTGTGGTATCCAACCCTTCAATCACATCATCTTCCGAGTCAAACATATTCTTCTTGGTAATCTTTGACGCAGGTACACGATACGCCAACTCAGTCTTAGGCTTATCCATACCGTCCATGATAGGCTTGAAGAAGAATGGTAGCCTGCTGTTTATCGGCACAACCTTGTCCGTAAACATCTTCTTTGCATCCGACCCTGTCTTTGACAGTATTCCAACTCGTGCATCCTTTGCAAGTGTTGCTGTATGGATACACTCAGACGATGACATAAACGAGAATCCCGAACGTCTTATCTTCAAGTACACCATACCAAAGCTTCTCTTGTCAGCCTTACACGCCTCCCAAAATATATACAGTAGTCTGTTCGCCTCCCTATAGTCCGGGTATCCTACGTCAATAGATGTCCACTGCAGATACATATAATGTGAACCCGTGATGTATGTTGGCTTGCCATTATTCATGAACCAAAAGCCATAGTCCCTATTATCAAACTCAGACTCAATATAGTCTACCCAACGAGACTTAAATTCTGTAGGCATCTCATTCCATTGGAATATAGACTGTATTTTTGAAAGTTCTTTTGGCAACTCCTTACGCTCCCAATACTGCTCGTCTTTACTCTTGTGTCGTTGATAACATTCTTTTGGAGCCTTGGGTAGTGCTATCTTAAGTCCTGATATTTCAATGACTTCTCCTATCTCTCCTGTCTTTGATATGACTACAACGTCATACTTCTCATTGTACCCATATAGCCAAGACTTATTGCGATTCTTATTCACATATACGCTATTGGGGATGTGGTCGTGTACTACCCTATATATACTATTTTGACCTTCTTTCTGCAAAACCTTGTCTTGTGTCTACCTTACTTGGACCCTTATCTAATGACTCGATAGCCTCTCTTTCAGATTCTATCCTGTTTAATATCTCAAAGGCATCAAAGATTGCAAGCTTCTTTGTGGCAGCAGCATTCTTTAGCCTGTCTGCCGACAGCTCATCTTCAGGGTCGTGTTTGATAATATCCTCTTTTGCAACCTTTATCAGTTGCTCTACAGCCCTGTGACCCGCCTCAATTATCTTTAGTTTAATATCCTTTGAGTTCATATCTTCAATGTTATTGAATGGTCATACATCCTCCACAGTATCTCTCCATCTACCATAAACTCATATTCCTGTGATGGCTTGTAACATATCATGTCCCCTACCTTTAACCCTTCAGCTTTTAGGCTATCATTGATTATAGCAATCGTACCCATCAGAGGCTCATTGGTTATTGGCTTATATATATAACTATCTTTTACAGGAGTAGGTTTGATAAAACAGTACCTGTCATATCCGTGCCACACCCCATCTTTCTTATACGCAAAGAATTGGTCATAGTCTATAAAGAATATATTTTCTTTAAAGAAACTCTTCCCACTCTTTCTTCTGCCCCTCATATCGTTGTAGAACTTAAACACATTGTGGTGCACCAACAAGATGTCTCCTTTCTCTATTGGACCACTATAGTCTAATGGTGTCTCTATTACCACAGCCTCTCTATTAGATGCAGACACATCTTCTTCAGATGTGCTGACAATAAAGTCCATGCCTGCTATTGTCTTTGTGTTATTATATCTTTTATTATTTACAGGCTCTACTATAAACTGATATATAGATTTCATTAAAAGTTTATATTATATTCTATTGCAATAGGCATATCCGATGTGAACTCTTTCCATAGCAGTACCTCATTAGATTCGTTCTCTATCCATATCTTTATAGATTGAGTCTCATCATAATACTTTATTAGGTGTATGATATGTGTACTACCTAACACCTCCTGCCCTACTATGTAGTGCATAGCCCCTGACTTGTAGTCGGGTCCAACACTTATCTTACGAATGTCCATGTCGACTATTTACCTTTTTGTTGAACTTCTCCTGTCTGAATGTTTATGACAGATTCTTCGCCATACTTCTCGATAAGTTTCATCTCGTGTTGTGCGAACTTCATTTTAATAGCAGCTATCTCAGATATAATGCTACTCTTTTGAATTTCTAAGTCACCAAGACTAATCTTCATTTTGGTAAACTCAGTATTTAGCTGTTGCAGCTGTTCCAATTCTTCTTTACTTAATTTTGCCATTTTATTTTATTTTTGGCAAATATAAGCAATTATTCTTTATTATCTCGCTTTTTGCGTCTATCACGACCGAATGTGAAAGAATCCATCATCTTCTCACCCGTTCTTCCTATAACGTATCCACCTATCCCTAACTGTAATAAATTCCAAAACTCATTCTCTAACGGTGGTATAGTAAGCCCAAACAGTGGGGCTAAGAACTTAACATATATAACAATGAATCCAAAGGCTAACATGAGGATAGGTCTCCAACTTCTCTGAAGGAAGTTACCCTTAGCCTCTTCAATAATGATGTCTGTCTGCATCTTTTGCAGCTCCAACTCTTTCTGTATGAATATCTGCTTCAGTGCAATCTCTGCCTGCATCTTCTCTTCCTTGGATGTGATAAGCCCATCAAGACCTCCAAGCACATCCTTAACCATTGTGCCACTAAACCATTCTATTACCTTATTCATACTCTTTCTTTGCGTCAAAACTCGGACACGCCTTTGTAGAAAAGTCTCTGTGTCCATATACTATAGCATCAGGATACATAGACTTTAACACCGTGATAAGGTTTAGTAGGCTTAACTTCTGAGTATCTGTCCGGGTATCCTTAGGAGTTGTGCCATCAGACTCTACTCCACCAACGTAACATATCCCTATGCTGTCAGCATTGTGCCCTACGGTATGTGCACCTGTGCGTTCAACCTGTCTTCCAATCTTAAGAGTGCCATCCAACTCTACAACATAATGGTATCCAATATCAGACCATCCACGCTCATTGACGTGCCAATCACGAATAGTATCAGCTGTAATATCCTGACCCTCTCGTGTTGCACTGCAGTGGACTATTATCTTCTTAATTGCCCTCATTATTATTATTCATATAAATTTTCTGAATTGTATATATTATTGTCGTAGATAGCAATAATACTTTTAATAACATCTCAATCTCTGTAAATGATATAGCCAATACCCCTGAATTTATACAATATAGTTTTAAGTCTTCCAAGCTCATCTCTTTAGCAATTTTAATATAATGCGTACATATCTGTAGCAGTTGTATCTGTAGCATTAATAACAGACATTAGCACAGGAATCATTGTTGCGGGAGGCACACTTGGCATGAATATATCATCTCCTCCTGCAGTACTACCACTAATGTCTCCACCTGTACCCGACCATATTGCAGCACCACGTCCTACCCCACCAATTACATAAATCTCTCCAACCGCAGTAAATATATCTGCTGATAGCGTTATTTGCTTTGGTCCATTTACTCCTACCACCGTAGCACCTGCTCCTGTCGATAGGTTGTATACAGTTGAACCTATTGGCACAACTTCAACAAAACTTACAGTAGTGTTTGAATCAAATAGCTTATTTGTTCCAAGCGATGTTACTGCACTTGGACCTGCTACTCTTGAGTCAGGAAGTTTTAGCCCATCTACGGGAATTATCGGAATCGCTTTTGTGGGTTGTAATCTTTGATATGTCATGTCTATTTATTTTTTTTACTTATTGCTATTGCTGTTGCAATACCTCCAAGAATAGGTAATGCACCACCAATATTTGCAACAACTTTTTGTTTTTTAGTTGGTTGTTTCTTTTTCCCCCCACATATGGAATAATAATTACTCTTCGTGTGGCATTTGCCTCCACCCATTTTTTTCTTTTTGCCTCCGCCCGGTCCAAATGTTGATGGGGCTAATGGTGTTTTTAAATCTCTCATAGCTATTTGCTTTTGTTTATTTGTTTTCTATATCTTTTTTCCTTTAACAAACTATAAGTATCTGCATCTTTATATTTTTGAAGTTTAGGAACTTTTAATCCAACAGGTGCCACCTTATTATCATACTGTGTTTTAACAGCTCTTGACTTATCTCTCCTTCTCGGTGAGCGGTCTACATCCATTTTACTTTCAGCTAATGGTTTACTTAAATCTCTTGAATATTTCATATTTATTCTTTATATGGTATAATCCTGTTTAATGTATCTCTCCTCTTGTTGCATCCGCAGTCCTTGCCTGTCTTCTTTGATATGGTGTCTACCACAGACTTAATGCCTGTCAGCCTTGTTACCTTGGCTACAGTGTCACCGAATCCCTTTGACTTCTCACTTAGCTGCATCTCTTATTTTTACAGTCACACAATAATCTCTGTGGGCAGTCCTTAACCTTGAACATTAACTTGCATACGCCACCGTTCCACTTACACTTCAGCCTGTTACCCAAGCCCTGTAGCCATGTCCCTAATCGTATTAATAACTTTCCCATTGTTTCTTATTTTCTAAATATTGATGGAGCTAATGGTGTAGATAAATCTCTTCTTACTATCTTCTTTGCCGCAGAAGCTATTTTTTGGGCAGCCTTTGTAGCAGGAGCAGCCTTTGTAGCAGAAGCCATTTTTGCAGACTGTGCCACTAATGTCATTTTTTTGGCAGACCGTTTTACCTTCTTAGCAGCTCTTTTCTTTTTCTTTTCTTCTTTATCTTCCATGACTTTTGTTTCTTTATTTTCCTACTGATACTCCACTTTTATTCTTCGCAGACTTACTCAAAATAATCAATCCAAGAGTTCCTGCACCTGCTATTACACCTGCAAAATCTGTAAGCTTTTCTCTTCGTGCAGTCTTCTTCTCCTCCTTAGTCTTCTTCTTCTTAGGCTCTTTATCAAACTTACTCTCAGATAATGGTCTACTTAAATCTCTCATAACTTTTATCTACTACATCCAAAGTTCTTAGCAAAGTTTGCCATCTTTACTACACTTGGCTTATATTTATTTTTACCTCTCATTACCGATGAAGCAGCAGCACACACAGACTTCCCCGGCATATTCTTCTTTGCCCAATCTGTAAACTTGCCTTCATTAGACTTCTTAATTTTTATGTCCTGCTTTCTCTTCACTGCAACAAAGATACTAATATTTTCCTTTTCTATTTTTAGGACTTGACTTGGTCGAGCCACCCGGACCTGCCCACAGGTTCTTACACGCCCAATACCGTGGAGTCAGCTTGTCTTTTGCTGTACTACACTTGTGTCGTGCCCGGAAAGACTTGCGTGCAGCAGAAGAATAGTTGTGACCGTAGCCCTCAGCACCGAAGTGTATCAACTTCTCTTTGCCATTGGCACACGCCTTTACCATCTTCTTCTTGCCTGCCCTATCAGATTTAGTAACCCGATTGCACTTCATCTTGCTCTTAGTCGCCATATCCTATCTCTTTGTGTAACCCTTCGTTACCTTTCCCTTCTTGGTGTTAGGGACGAACTGCTTTGTCCGTCCCAACGCCTTCTTCTTTCTTGCTGTCTTCGCCCTCTCAGACTTTGACATACTGCTTGCCTTCTTCAGCGGTAGACACCTGTCAGGGTTCTTCTTGTTCTTGCTCGTACCGCACTCACCCTTTATAGAGCCATCCGTTCCGATGCGAACCCACTTCTCGTCTCTCCACTTCTTTAGCTCACCCATTTATATTCTTTATGATATTAATTGATATTCTAAAAATATTTTTACTTTATAAGTTTTTGTTACTGCTTCTGCATCTATATTAATTGCATATATGAAATAGTAATCACTATGCTGTGTACCATTACTAAGACCTAAATTAGCAGCCGCAAGTTGCCTTGCCTGCTGTGAAGGAGTACCTACTGTTGTAAAAATTGGAGTCTCTCCATAGTAAGTACCTACCTGACCTATTTCAGGTGGTGTAGTTGGAGCTATCCCTCCTGATGTTACTTGCTGCATATTAACATTTACCTGATTAATATTCCCAACTTTTGCATAATCTTGACCTGCTGTACTATAAGATTGATTATAAGCAGAAGCATAGAAAGAAATTCTCTCTACAACTAAGTCAGCATTATTAGTTGGAAAGTCTGAATCTACAGCATTTGTGTAATATCCTGACCTAACTGCTATTGCACCAACAGGAAGTGATTCCCATTTAGTTGGAGTAGTTAAAGCAATGTTACCACCGGCTAATCCAATTATTGTTTCAGGGTCAGTCGCAAATTGACCAAAAGTATATACTCCGTGATAGTTTGAAGCAACACCTTGTGTGTGATTAATAGATGCCTCTCCCAATTCTAAAATTACATTACTTGGTAGCTGTACTGACCATTGACCCGGCTGTGGATTTTCTATGCATACAAAGTTGTATAGCTTTCCATCTGCAGGTACTAATGCCGGAGTGTCTACAGGTAGGTCGTTTATCTGACCACCTACATTAGAAGGATATACATACACAGGAAATCCTGAAGTATTTACCACCCTTGTACTACGTCCTGTAATAGGCTGTGGTAACTTAGAAGCATAGTCTTCTGTAGTAGATGTGGTTATAATATTAACCCCATAGTCTAATACTAATGTTGTATTCTCGTCAGTTCCCTGTGCAATTAAGTTGTCATACACACTGTCAGTCCCTGCCGATGTGCGTATATCCTCAATAGTGTAAGGCTCTGTTAGGCTGTTAAGAGAAGTTGATTTTCTTTCTGTAAGGTCTACCTCTTGTGAGATGCCTATAAATCTTGTTCCGTTTGGTATTGCCATAGCTGTTTGTTTTTTTATGTTTTTATACTCCTATCTTGTATATGCTGAGTGTTGCTGATGGTACATTGCTCCACCCACCTAACAATGTGTGTGAATACAGTCCGCCTTGGTCTACACCTGAACTGTCTCGCATTATCTCCCATGTGAGCACGTCACCTGCAGTTGCATTGATTGGTATCGTAAGGTCATACGGTATAATAGTTTCCGTTTGCCTCAACTCAACAACCTTTGTTGCGCCTGCCTGTACGCCATTGATAAGTGTCCTGAATGCAATAACAGCACTACCACTTGATGAGCCTTGACGCTCAAAGCTTGCATACCCATTGATTAGGTATATGCCCGACTCGTTGAACGTTACGTTACCCAACCCATCAACCATAACCGGGTCAGCAATCGTACCCTGCGCTGTACCAAACTGCACCTGCAGTAACGTGTCTAACCCCGAAGGTACTTGATTGTCTGTGCCTGATGCGTTTAATACATTGGTCACAGCCAAGTTGGCGGAAATACCGCCTGATATGTACGCACTGATGTCAGAGATTAGAAAGTTCTTCGTCTCGTTATTGCTGTCAGCATCTGTGCCTATCACCTTGTCGTTTGGTGAAATGTTATTGTCTGTTGTGTACGTTGAAATCTTTGCCATTACTTTTTCTTTTTACCCTTAGCATAGTTGGGGTCTTTGCAGTACTTACTCGCAGCCATGTTTGCATATGCAGATGGATACCTGTCGAATGTTCTCTTCGCCCATGCTATGCCCGCAGGGCATATCTTGTTCTTTTTTTTATTTGCACTTCTTTTTGTTGGCACTACTTCTTACTTTTGTATCTATCTGTATACTTAGTTGACTCTGCCAACTCGTCATCACTCGACTGCTTTAGTCGCTTGTCAAAGTCTTTTCTATACTGCTTCAACATCTTGACGTGCTTCTTGAAAGCCTTCTTCTTCGTATTCTTCACACTCTTTGGTTTCTTGCTACCATTGTCAAATATTGACTCAGATAGTGGGATTCGTAGGTCTCTCATCGTTATTTTTATTATCTTTATGCAAAGATAGTAAATTTAATTTTATGCAGAAATACACCCCAACACATGACTACCTAAAATATTGGAAGGTGGTCCGACAATATATAAAGTCACGATACAAGCTTACGCAGGCAGACCTTGATATACTGCTGTTCTTGCGTACAGAAGACTACTTCTCTAAAGATAAATTTGAAGAGTTTGATAGGCTCCTATCTTGGGATGACAGGAGATTTAATAGGCTACTAAAAGATGGATGGATAGAAGTCTTCCGTAAACGTAAAGGTAAACGTAAAGGGCTATACACATTATCGTTTCATGCCAAGCACGTGGTCGCATCTATATACAGGAAGCTGAATGGTGAAGAGATTCCAATGACAGCAGAACACAATCCTATGTTCTTAAAGAATGTGTCATACTCAGACAAACGCTATCGTGAGGCTATCATCGCAATGAATGAGTCTATTCGACAACAACGACATCACGCTCCTGAATGATTGTGCACATGGTATTATCTATGGCGAGCGTATATGAGTTACGCACGTCATAGTATATGATGTCGCCTTCTTTCAGGTGTGGCACATCAGTGCCCGGCATTATCACCCGACCTTTCTGATACCTAAATGACTTTGCATCCTCATCAGATAGTAGTATGCCACTCTCGGTTGTTATCTTCTCTTCTATTTTTTCTATTACGATATTCTTGCCTATTGCCTTCATTATGATTTAATTAGATGTGTCGTAGCTTCGTGCCATTGTCACAATAGCATTTGTAGATAGTATGGTCACTGCAACAGAGACCGCATTCTGTAGTGCCTGACGTGTCACCTTCACCGGGTCTATCACCCCAAGTGACATCAGGTATCCATACCGCTCATTCTTCACGTCGTATCCCCACGTTGCCCCCTTGCAGTCCTTGTACACCTCAGCAGCATCGAGACCCGCATTGGATAGTATCTGATACAGCGGAGCCTTCAGTGCCTGAGACAGGATGGCATATGCAATCTTCTTTGCTACATTCTTCTCTTTGCGTTCCTTGATGGCATAGCTCTTGTGCAGGTTGTATAACGTCAGCCCACCACCCGGCAAGATACCCTCCTCAAGTGCAGAGCGAACCGCACACACCGCATCGTCTACACGGTCATATAACTCTTTCTGCTCGAGGTCTGTCTGCCCACCTACGTATACCACACCGATACCTCCCGACAGGGATGCGATACGCTGATTGATAAAGTCCTTGTCTTCTTTTTTCTTTGCATTGCTGTGTGCCTCCTGCAACTGCTTCACTCGCTCTTTCACCTCGTCTGATGTCTCCTCGTCGTCCTTCACGATGACAGTTGAGTCCCTGCCAACTATTACCTTGGAGCAGTGACCCAAATCATCGAATGTGATATGGCTTAGGTCGTCCCCCGTCTTCTCGCTAAAGTATGTAGCCCCAACACTGATAGCTATGTCCTGCATCAGCTCGTGCTGCCTATACCCAAAGTCAGGCGGGTTTATCGTACATACCCTAAGCCCATTTTTTATTACGTTGGCTGCAAGCGTGTTCACCACATTCGTTGAACATGGCGCAATCATAAGGAGCTTCTTGCCCTCTTGGATGATTGGCTTCAATACGTTTTCTATCTGTAGTATATTGCTTATCTCTGTGTCACACACCAACACATATGTGTCCTCGAGCACACACTCATCTCTCTTTTGGTCATTGATGAATAGAGTCGATGCATACCCACGCTTTACCTTTATCCCCTGTGTCGTCTCGTAGTATGTAGCCGATGTCTTGCTTTTCTCTACCGTCACCACACCATCACGCCCTATGCTCTCATACACGTCTGCTATAATGCCACCTATGTGACCATCATTATTCGCTGAGATAATCGCAACGTCTCGCAGCTTTCGACTGTCTAAGGTCTTGCCTTTTAGCTTTAACATATTCGCTATACTCTTGGTCTCGTCTACCATGTGTCGTAACACCTCTGTTCGATTGACCATCTCGCCAATCATGTCGGTGCCTGCATTGACCAATGCCTCTGCCAATACAATCGCAGTCGTCGTGCCATCACCCGCAGATGACGCAGTCATGTCCGCAGCCTCCTTCATCATCCGAACCGCAAGGTTCTCGACCGGGTCAAGTAATGAGATTGACTTCGCTACAGTCACGCCATCCTTCGTTACCGTAATGCCATGTAGATGTTCAGGCGACTCTATCAGTACCGTATTGCCTCGTGGTCCAAGTGTGGACTTGACAGCGTTGGAAATCTTGTTGATGCCATTGATTAGTTTACTTCGTCCACCATCAGAGAAGTGGAGTTCTTTAGGAGTGAATCCCTGTTGCATATGTATTAAATTTAATTGTACGACAAAGGTACACTATTATATTTAATTATGCAAACTATTTTTTTGTGTCGTCTTCATGCGTCCCTATACTACTACTACCCTTTTATATTATTATTGTTTTTTATTAATACGAGGCTTTCAACTTAACATCTTAACATTTTTTTAATTAATTAATTGATAATCAATAAGTTAAGTAAAATAAAGTCAGCATAAAGTCAACACTAACTCTACACTATTATATATAAAGTCTACACTATTGGTAAAAAAAAAGAGGAAATAGATTTCTCTACTTCCCCTTCTAACCAAAAAACACAATGATATGTTATTATAAATTGCCGAGTCTCACACCTTCAGCAATCATGTCAATCTTTTTAGCTCGCTTCATTTCTTTCTTTAGGTTGGCAAGCTTGGTTAGTCCCATCTCAGGACATGGAGCAGTACGTACCATACGTCCATCTTTCATATCGTACCCCATTAGACTTGGAGACACATTGAATATCTTTCTCATAATTATTATTTTGACAGTAAAGATAATAAAAAAATATTAGATACCCGTAGTGTTTGGGTTGTATGGTGGCACGCGCAATGACCCCCGATACGGAAACCGATGCTGAGCGACAGGGGGGGGTGCCAAATTCAAATCCGCATCCCGATTTTTTTGGCTTTTCCTACAGGGGCTGTATGGCTGTGGTGTATAGCTGTGGTGTATAGCTGTTGCTGTTGCTGCTGTGCGCTGTGCTGTTATGCTGTTGCGCTGCTGTTGTCCGTCCATAGCTGTTGCGCTGTCGCGCTGTTGTAATCCTGTTCCTGTCGTAGCTGTTGTGCATAGCTGTTGTGCATAGCTGTTGTGCTGTCCTGTATCGATATAGTCTATTCAAAGAGACAAATGCGCTCTATATCCACTATTTGCAAGCATTTAGATGCTAACAGAGAGACGTTAACCCCACAGCGAGCGAGATTAGCCCAAAAAAAATGTCTCTTCTGACTAAACTTTTTTTCACTGATAATCAATGAGTTATGAAGGTGAAATCTGACATTGGATGTTGCCTATTGTACAGAATTGAGAATTAGACTATATTTGAACCATACGCGGAGCGTTTATAGCGTATGAAATTTACATAACTTATTGAAAATCAATTATTTAACACAAAAAACAAGTATTATGAGACATTTATTAGAAATCGAGAAACAATTCTTAACATCGGACAGAGTTAGCGAGCACGTGAACTTTGGCGAAGTTGACTCCCTGTTAACCAAAGCTACAGCAAAGAGTAAAGAAGCCTTTGATGTACAAGTTGAACTATCTAAGATAGTGTACAAGGCATCCATATGGCTGAAATCCGCTGACACGCAAGCGCAATTAGACGAGGCGGGCATAGTATTCCAAAACTTTGAGGAGTTAGGCAAACGTGTATTTAACTATGGTAAGGCACAGGCATACAAGATGAAAAAAGCGGGTGCAATCGCAATCGAGCAAGAAGAGATGGTAAACAGATTCAAGACCATATGCGATGAACGTGAAGAAGCGGGCGATACTGCGGGTAGAGGAATAGACAATCTTATTGCATTTGTATCGAATGACGGACGTGAAGAGAAAGAGACGAACGAACGTACACTATTCACGTTATCAATTGCTAAGGATGGACTGAACGGAGAGAAAGGTATATCAGCACGAATTACCATAAATGAGAATGGCGCTGTAAACTCGAAAATATCGGGGGAATCCGACAAGCTAACGGACTTCGAGGCAGTAAAAGTGATGGAGTTAATCGAATTATTCAAGACAAAGGCAATGTCTCTTTAAATAGACTTTTTTTAAACCAATAAACTTTAATACAATGAGCACATTAATTGAAACAGGGATAACTTTTGATAGATTGTATGACGATGAATCACGCGGACGAATCGTGCCATACAAATGTGGAGCGAAATCAATTGACCGAAGTAAAGCGCGTAGAGCTGATATTGTTGGATTGTCTAACTATGACCGCAAAAATGTCTTAGATTCGGATGAGGCGCGATTCACGATTGGATTCGAAATTGAGAAGAATCGTTTGCACAGGGATTCACTACGTGAATATCCTGTATTTGCGAGATTTGAGACGGATGCATCGTGCGGATTCGATAGCAGTGTAAAAGGACATGAAGCAATCACGCATATCTTACCTTTAATCGGACGTTCACTATGGCGGACAAAAGTTTACAATATGTTCAACGAAGCGCACAATATCATAGATGACGCATATAGTCCGTCAAACGTAAGATGTGGCGGACATATACATCTTGCGTGCAAAGGTATGAATCCGTGGGAATTGATGGATAGAGTGCGTAGGTTTAGTGGCGTAGTGTATGCGCTCTACAGAAAGCGCATAGGCAATTACTTTTGCCGAGCTAACACGAGAATGTATAACGAGAGTATGAAGTATTCTGTCGCGAAGTTAAATGATTATGGAATCGAATTCCGTATCCCAAGCAGAGTGACCTCTGTAAAGCAGATAATGCGACGATATGAGTTGATGTACACGATTATGGATTTTGCCTGTAACACTCCCGATGGAGATGTTACAAGCGCAGTGAAAGCGAAATTCCGTAGTGCTGTGATGCCAATCATAATATCAATGTGCGAAGGCAACAAAGACCAAGCAAAAACTATCTATGAGCTTGGAATGCATTTCCAAGATTACATCAACACAGGTGTAGTGAACAAGCATACAATCGGATGGTTTGAGCGCAGATGGTCAACAAGAGATTACCGAAAAGGTACCTTCTATACTTTCTATACGCGAGGATTGGATTCGAGATTCGATGAATATACTTGGATAAACGCACAGCGAGAGATTGGATTGCTGTAGGATGACAGGACGTGTACAGGGAGCAATCCCTGTGCATTCCGTCCACAGGTGAGTGCCTGTGCTGATGAGCTAAAAATAGCGAAACGGATTTTTTTAAACTTAAATTTATACACAATGTTAAACGTATTTTTTTTAGTGCTATCAATCATATCTATTGTGATGATAGCTGTACAAGACAAAGACAGCAAGAACAGAGATGAGATGTTCATCAATCTAATTATCTGTTGGACAATTTTTTTACTCACATTACCAAGATAGATTTGGATATGTCAAATATTCGTTTTATCTTCGTCTAAATTATTATTAACAGGGCGAGTCTCTTTGAAGAGACAATCCCACAAAACACAAACACAATGAAAGATTTTAAACAATGGATGGACGCAAATGTGGTTGCACGAATGGACAAGTTTGGCAATCAATTTTTCAGCACTCAAGATGCGCTGTATCACAATGCCATATATGGTATGGACAGACTGATTGAGTATTACAAAAAAGAATTTCTAATTAACCAATAAAATTTAAACACGATGAGAACAAGTATTAAAAAAGAATTTGAACAGAGAGCAATCGATTACGTAAACGATGGCATCCTAACAATGGGTAACCGAGAGGATTGGCACTATCATTTGTTCAACGAGGATTATTATATCATAGGTTACTACAATGCCGAACAATGGCTAAAGGAACACGGAGTGTCTACATTTGAAGCAATCAAAACTTGCGTAAATTATGAGTTACATAATTTCGATGAATGTAATATGTATGACAATGCTGAAGCAGTTGTAAATATGTATGCTTACGTTTTAGGCGAGGAGTGGATGTATGATGAGGGCGAAGATTTCATATCAAAATTATTAACCAATAAAAATTAAACACGATGAGAGGACAAGTATACGATAAACTACCATATGACATACAGGATATAGTGGATAGTTGTGATTACAACAAAGACCTATATGCCGAATGCAGACGCATACAACAGGAGTTAGAAAGTAAGGGATGGACGTGCGAATATGGGCTTGATGGCACGATATACGATGTAACAAAATTATTAACCAAATAAAATTTAACACAATGAGAACAAGTATTAGAGAAGAGTTTAACAATAGAGCAATAGACTACGTAAACGATGGCATCCTAACAATGGATAACCAAGATGAATGGCACTATCATTTATTCAACGAGGATTACTACATCATAGGATATTACAATTGTGAACAATGGCTAAAGGAACATAATGTATCTCCGTTTGAGGCTATAGGTACTATTCAAGATTATGACATCATTGAAGTTGGCTATGCAA
>Ga0233412_10000055_pt1 | contig 61818 bp, 53 predicted proteins | sample Na_anoxic_4_MG_FD_180667 | JGI IMG/M metagenome (GOLD analysis project Ga0233412, IMG submission 180667) | Seawater microbial communities from Saanich Inlet, British Columbia, Canada - Na_anoxic_4_MG | ecosystem: Environmental > Aquatic > Marine > Inlet | place: Canada: British Columbia... | reverse complement strand
GCCTCCTTCTTTGTTTTTTTTTTTTTTTTTTTTTTTTTTTTTTTGATGATGTACTTTTTTTCGCTGTTTCTTTATCATGTTGAACATTTTCAAATGGTGGTATTTGATATTTTTCTAAACCATCAATACTTTCTAATACTGATAAATTAACTTTTTTATTCGTATTTAATAATGCATTTACCAATGCTGCATATATTTGCCAATATTTGAATGATGGTTTCCATGTATCTCTATCATCTAAATTAGGTACAAACTTACTCAAATCGCCATCACCATCCATAATATTTTTTATTAAAGTACCAATTACGTGATAAGCTGTTAATTTTTCACCAGCAGATATTTTCCCTAATAAATTTTCAGGATCTGGATTTTCATACTCAAAATTTATCTGAATACCAGCTAATCTAAGATCACCTAAATTTTTTTTTTTATATATTACTAACAATTTTTTAATAGCATTTACACATTTATCTATAATTCCTTGATGACTTTTAATAACACCAGACAATATCTGTCCTTGCTCTTTAATATCTCTCTCTTGAATTAAATATTCATCTAATCTTTTCTCTTTATTCTTATACTCATTAAATAATCTTTCTTTTAAATCAGGCGGAATATTTCTACTATACTCATTTAATATTTTCATAATTTCAGGATCAAATATACTCATATATTATATTATGATATTTAAATTTTATTATCATAAATATCATAAATATCATAAATATCATAAATATCATAAATATAGAAATTAATAAATATTAAAAATTACTATGTAAATCACTATTTTTCTGTTTTGTATCTTTAATTTTATCTCTATTATTGATAAATTTTAATTTTATTTTATTATCTATGTATTTTTTAATTGCTTTCTTTTCTTCCATTTCATATAAATAATTTGAAATTTTTATTATTTTTTTGAATCTTTCTGTTCCAACAGGATCTATATTTCTCTTTATTAAATCGAGTTGTGCTTCATCTAAATAAGATCTTATACTATCAGATGATTTATCTCTAACATAGTCTATTACCTCACTTAACAATTTTTTTTCCCAACCATCATTATAAACTTCAACTATATTACGACTAGAATCTATTACATTGATATTTCTATTTTCTTCTTTATCTATCCATTTTTTCTCAATGTATAAAGGTAACATTTCATTTAATTGATTATTAACACATTTATTTAATATTTGAATTGTTTCTTTTATTGTTAAAGAACTTTCATCACCAAAATTATTTAATATTATATTTATATTTTGGTGATTTTCAATGTTATTAATTGTATTATTTGTAATATTTATATTTATATTATTATTATTATTATTATTATTATTATTATTATTATTATTGTTGTTATTATTGTTGTTAGTATTATTAGTATTTTTACAATATAACCTTTTATGTCTATAATAATTTGTTTTTATTGTAAACATTTTTCCACATAGTTCACATTTATTTTTATAGATTCTATCTATTAATTTAATATATTCATCATAATATTTATCATAGTTATTCCTTAATTCTTCTCTATCAACATCTATATATTTAACTTGACATACTTTCTTACTTGATAAATGACTGTTTAATCTAGCAAAAGATTTTCCACATCTTACACATGTATTCATCTATATTTTATATATTTATTATAATTATATCTTTATATAATTTTTATCTTAATTGATCACTTTTGCAATAATAGTATTATAAAGGGATTTTTATTTTTAATGATAACAATATTATCATTTAATATTTAAATAATTATTATACTTATATACATGTGTGATCACTATTGATCATTGTGATCAATGCAGTAATAATATTATATTATATCTGTACTAATATTTTAGATAGTAATATTACCTAAAATATTATATTTCTGGTGTTATGATTTTATTTATAGTAATAATTGATCACAAAAATAGAGAATTGTGTGTGTTTTTTTTTATTTATATTTTTTTTTGCTCAAAATTTTTGAAATGAAAATTTTAAAAATATAAAAATATAAAAAATATATAAAATAAAAATTTAATTTAAAAAACACACACAATTCTCTATTTTTGTGATCAATTATTACTATAAACATTACAAGTATAAATAAATTTTTACAAATTGTACCTAAATAAATGAAGATATTATTTAAATATATTCATTTAATTTCTTATTGTAATGATCACAAGAGATCACTTATAACTATAAACACAATAAAATATTATTTGAAATTATTCCTTACTGTATCTTACCTGCTACTCTATTTCTTGAACTCAATAATGCACACTTACTCAAATCTTTGCCATGTGTCATTCCACAATATAGAACTATCTTTTCCTTTGTGTATGAACTATTGGGCCACAAGTATGGTGTATCCATCTGATACTGTGCCTTATTAGATAAAATATTGAATATCTTTCTGCGCAAATCTGCAGCTCCTAATTTCTTCATCTCGCGGATTTCTCCCTTGATCATACATCTCCACTTTCTAATATCACGTATTTCCGATTCTCCATTGGTTACCATCACTGTACCTTGTGCGCGAACTCTTCTACTAATTGTGGAACGATCCAATTTTGAACCCGGTATAATATGATCTGCTGCTCTACTTATTACTAATGATTCTATTATTTTACCTTCAATGGCTGCATTAATTAGATCAAATAATCCGTGTTGATGACCTAAATCCATTACTGAAATATCAACAAATGGAATATAGATTGTGAGTCCATCTAATCTCTTTTTAGCTCTGACCCAGAAATCTTTGGATTCAATCTCTTTCCAATTATAAGCTGTTAATTCGGTATTGTAATTAACGATATTGTTGTAATTTCTACCTACACTATTTCTACCTACACTATTTCTACCTACACTATTTCTACCTACATTTGTTGGTTTAATTGAGATAGCTGTATTTAATGGACCAGTGATATCGCGTTCAACAACTTTACTCAACATACGATCTCTCAATACTTCATATTTTCCTTTAGCTTTTCCAGATAATTCTTTCAAAATATCATTATCAACTCTATTAAGTGCATCTTGGATAACTCCAATATATTGAGATGGATATGTATCAGGTCTATGTTTATTCAATTCCATTAATTGTCTATAAGCGCCTAAAGCCAATGTTTTATAAGCGCGGGATTTAAGTTGATAATGTCCGAATTTGGTTAAAGATTCATCCCTAAGTTTAACAATTTTTTTACCAATGATAGCCATCTTGTTGGGATTATTTTTAATAGTTGATTCAATCATATCCAATGAGAGTAGATTGTCCAATTCATAATTTCTCAATCTCTTATACTCTTTGGCTAAAGCTTGTGCCGCTGCTTTAACACGAATTGTTTTAGTAGTTTTATCACTTGTTTTACCGATATCTTTCAATTTAGTTTCAATGCGATCTCTAATAGATTTAAGATCTTTCATATGAACACCGCGACGCATTTTTGTTAAGATAGTGTCAATGTATTTCGCATTGAGTTCCTTATTTTTGATCAATTCTTGGAAATAATCATGTGTAATTTTTATAGACATACGACCGATGAAGTCATTTTGGATAAATCCACCCATCGCTAAAGTACTTTTATCTGCAATATCTTTTTCGGGTGCAGCGTCAAGCATTTTTATCAATTTACTAACTATTTCTCCATCATTTCCGAATAATGGGTATGTATCATTTGTAAATTTATCCAATCCCATAATTCTTTCCCAACCACCAACTACACGAAATATACTTGTATCAGAACTTGATGGTTTTGCACTCCTATCTCTTGTAGCTTTATCAACACCATATACAGATATATCTTTATTATCTAAATCAAAATAAAAAATCATACTATTATATATTAATTTACGCAATGTTTCAATATTTATTATAATATTTTTATATTGTTGACTATATTTACCTGCATATTTTTTAAATCTACCAGCAATCCTTTTCAAATTTTCAATCACTTGATACATTAATTCATAAAATAAAACTACTAAAAATTCACGTGCAATACCTTTCTTCCAAGTGTCTTTATCAGGAGAATTTATAACTTTAATGCATTCATCTATTTTTTGTTTTATTGTTCCTGAAGGATAACTACTTGAATCAATTAAAGAGTCTTCTGATGAAATACTTGTATCGTAATAAATTATTTTTTCATCATCACCCTTTTTTGGCATTCTAAATCCTGGAATTTCTATACTATTTATAAATTCATCTTCTTTATTACCTAAATATGAACCATATATTTTTTTTACAATATCAGTATTTTTTAAATCTTTGGGTTTAAATGATGTGTCTTCATTATTTAGTATTTTTACAGCAAATTCCATAATATCTTTTGGTGTACCAATACCATGTTTATTTAAATCCACATATTTCCATGACATCCCACTTGAAATAGAATATTTTATATAATCCTCATCCTTTTTAATACGTTTCTGTATATTTTCATTCTCAATATCTGGTAATTTTTTCATCACTTTATCACCATAATCTTCCAATCCTTTGGTACTACCTGGAATATCTCCATTAACTGTTATATTTTTAAATGTGAATTTCTTGGACTTACTGGATGGATTTCTTAAAAATTCAGCATAAGTTACTGTATCTAAATTTTTATTTAAAACTTCTTCAATATTTTCAGCTTGTTCTTCCATTTTTTCTTTTTTTCCTATCAAATCTTTAATAATCATTGAAGATTCTTCATCTCTTAATGTGGTCTCAATATTCTGTCTGTTTCTATTATTGGTTTTTCTTTCAATACGTCCAACATCTAATTCTCCCAATAATTCATTAACTCCCATTTTAACATTTCTATTCTCTTCTAAAACAAATGGTTTAAATGTATTTAATGCTTTATTACTAATTGCATCTAACAGTTTAAAATTACCCACTTTATCAGCTTTTAACCATTCTCTTTCAGAAATATAATCATATGCGCCTCCAGATTTTCTATTATTAGACATCTTATATAATAATAGAATATTTTTAATTTATTTCAAATACATATATTTTGAGAGTTGTCTGTTAATTTTCTTATAATCATTATCTGATACTGTTATACTCCTTGTCTTAATTGCATTATTATATGTATTTCTTAAATTAGTCGCTATTTCTGAATATATTTTTGCAAGTGTCACATAATATACTAACATCTTTTCAATCATATCTTTTATAACTGATTGATAACGATCGCTTTCTAATTCTTTTTTACTTTTATTGTATATGATAAAATTACATACCATATTATTTGTACATGTGGGATCTATTTTACTACCTTCAAATATTTCACACTGTTTTTTAATTTTATCTTGTATATTTTTTGTTAATTGATGTACATTTTTACCAGTACTTTTTGGTAAATTGGTTATTAAATCTTTATATGTAACACCACAATATTTTTTGGATAAATAATCAAAAAAACTGTTATATTGATCATCTAATAAGGGTTTAATTTTATTCCAATTTTTTTCATTAGATAAGACATTATTTAAGATTTTATCAAAAATATCATAGGTGTACAATTTTTGAGTATTTTTCAAAAAACTTAACTCAATTTCATTATCTAATATTAATAAAACTAACCCAAATATTTGCCAATATTCTTTCCATCTATTTTTTAACATCTTTTTATTTTCATTACTTAATTGTTGTCCACCTTCTTTAAATAAAAATAGTGCAATGTCTAAAACATCTGTGATATTAGAATTTTTGAAATTTGATTTATTACTACTATTTTTCTTAGAATTATTTCCTTTCTGTCCTAAAAATTTATTTATTTTATTATCATAAAAATTGATTCTATTGTATATAGTCTCCAAAATATTTAAAAATTCATTTTTATGATCATTGGTTAGTTGTTTATTCCATATATCATTAGACGTTAATTTACACTCTTTTTCAATCATCCGTTTTAATTCATCTTTTTTTATTCTACTATTTTGATATATTAAATATATATTATATGACATCTCTATATAATATATAAACTTTTTTTCTTATTTTTATTTTTTTGGTCAAGCTTTTTTTTTGGTTCTTTGATCAAACTTTCTCATGCCAAATTTATTTGCGGCGAAGAAAGTTTTTATAAGATTATTACTTTTTTATATGTTCTCCCGCCAGATTTCTTTGGTGATTTCTTTGGTGATTTCTTTGGTGATTTCTTTGGTGATTTCTTTGGTGATCTCTTTGGTGATTTCTTTGGTGATTTCTTTGGTGATTTCTTTGGTGATTTCTTTGATGATTTCTTTGGTGATTTCTTTGGTGATTTCTTTGGTGATTTCTTTGGTGATTTCTTACCTCCGACTGAAATAGGAGAAGGTTCTGATGTAATGTTCACACGCCTTTGCTTAATTTCTGTTGGTTCAACTCTTAATCTTTCTGCTTTTGTAATTGATATTATCTTTTTAGTTAAATCATCAAAATAGACAAATCCTCTACATTCATTTCCAGTTCTACACTCATTTACAAATGTTTTTGGATCTGAATCCTTAACAGATGATAAATTAACATTATTACCTTTTGTGTATAAGACTCTCTTGATAAAAGGTATTCTAATCACATCAAATCTTCCTGGTTGTCCATAAGATTCAAATAATCCTTTTCTATATCTTTCTAAATATTCCATCTTACTTTTAGCTGAACCTGATAAACCAGCAGGATCTGGTATTTGATTATAGTAATACCAATTAGATGCTGATTTTGTTGTTGAAATAAGTACTTTACCTTTCACATTCTTTTGTTTCAAATCTGTATCTGAATTAAGTTCAATTATTTCACCTGTAAAGATATTAAACATCTTATATTTTCTTATATAAAATCTTGTATGCATTACATAGGGTACCCAAATTCCTCCTACTAATACAGGATCTTTCATGATATATTCCATATATGGGTTTAATCTAGACAACATATCCATATCTGTTTTATCCAATAGATCTGATATTAAACCAGGTATTTCCATTTCAACTGTTCTGGATATTCTTTCAATTTTGTTATTTATTTGCTCTATAATCTCTTTCTTTTCTAAATCTGTTAATCTAGAAGATCCCCTCGATTTTTTCTCTATTTCACCTGAAATTTTTCTCATTTGATCTATTATGATAATAAGTCTTGGTACAACTTTATTGTATTTTTTCTCAAAATCATTAATATTTTTCTGTTTTTCTTCATAAGCCTTACTTATTCTTGATTCTATTCTTGAATAGTCTATATCTTTACCACTTTCTAATAATTGATTTAATTGTGTTAACTTATCATCTATCACTTTATTCTTCTCATTGAATCTCTCATAACTAACTTTATAAACTGTGATATCACCTGTTATAATAGCTGATAATTTCGCAATATTAGATTTAGTATCATAAAATTTTTTATTCAATACTGAATTTACGATAGCATCTATGATCGGTTCGATTTGTCTAACAATTATTCTTTTAACATCAGCTAATAAAGCTGCTTTATCTCTCTCTAAATCTCTATCTATATTATCTAATCTATCTAAAAATGATAATTTACTTAAATATATATCATCTTCAAGGTATTTATCAATTTCTATAATACTCTTATAATTTAATAAATCATTTCCATTTTTAATTTGCAAAACACCAGCAGAACAAGGTCTGAATGCTTTGTTATCATTAAAATTAATATTATATTTCAAAATATTTCTATCACTGTTCAAACATTTTCTTAAATATTCCATATAATGGAAATCACCTTGTTTCATCGTTAAAATATCTGACACATCCAATTTAGCTAAATAGAAACATCTTCCTGCACATCCTGTTATATAACGATGATCATTTACTATTTCATCGCTCGTTTTATTATTATAAGTATTATTATTGGTATCTGCTTTAGCATTATCTATGATTTCTGCAACCTCTTTATATCTAAAAACAATTGGATTAGTTCTATCAGTAATATCTGTTTGATAATTATGATGTCTTGTCAAGATCGCCTTATTCATCATCCTAGTAAATGCTTCTCTAAACATTGTAGTTAATGAAATTGTTAATGGTTGTGCATCTTCACAATAAGTAGCTGAATTTTGTTTCAAAATCATATCATTATTAGCGAGATTGTAATTTCCTGTTGTTTTTGTGTACAACTTGCCAGGTTTATTTGTATCAGATTTTTCACCATTTAAGTAAGCATTACCTGCAATATCTTTGTACTCTTTGAATAGATCTTCATCATACTCTTTGAATATAGGTGTGCAGAAAAGACTGTTTTTAACAACGATAATACTTCTTGATAATCTGTATGCAAAATAGTTAATTGCACTAAATTTTTTTAAACGATCATTATTATCTATAATACTATTATCTAAATTATTGAATATCATCTCTGCAAATTTGATAATAACTTGCTCAATAATATCATCATTAGGTATACTATCTGTCAATGGGAAATTATTTTGTAAATCACCATAACAATCATTACTGGTATTGTAACGTGCAGTTAATAGTCCAGTTGGTGTAGCTGAATGAGTTCCATAAAATGGAAAAGCTGCTTGTGTTCCATCAAATGCATTACCATTAAGATATCCACCTGGGTTAGCAAACCAAAGATTTTGTAAAGCTTGGGCGGTTACATTATTGGTGAATATACCTTGATCTAAGATATTTTGGTCTCCACCTCCGGGTGCAGCATTTAGATCAGTTTGACTTTGAACATCTGCTGCAGGAGTATTAACATTTATAATTTTTCCTGTAATATAGTTATGTTTACGTGCATCATTACTTGAAGCATCAATATAACCTTGACGAACATCTGGATTAATTGACTTATTCAATAAAACTGTGTTATATGCTGTTCTGGCTGTATTTGTACATCTAAAATGAACTACATCATTTGCACCTACCGCTGCTGGTGGTGCTGGTGGTGCTGGTGGAGAAGCATGATATCCTGGAATTGGTAAAACACTACTGATAAGACTATTACGACCAAGATTGTTACCGACAACAGTAGCATTTTGAGGATTACCTTCTGAATTCTCTATTTTATGTGCAGTTCCTGGTAAACTTCCATTAATATTAACACAACCTCCAACAACATCTTTAATAGGAGTTGCTGGTGCACCAGCAGCATTAAGATCACCACTGTATACATCTTCTGCTTTAGATGCAAACGCAAACCAATTACTCGCATTATTTTTATATTTACCGGGAGGAGTTTTATTATCAGTAATAAATGCAGGATTAGAATAAACAATATCATACAATGTACGATAAATGTTACTGAAATAGACACTTAAATAGACATGATTATCACCACCGGCACCATTTTGTAATGATTCACCATTTTGATCATATCCACCAGCACCTGCTCCTACTGGATCCCAATATTTACTAATATTGTTTTTCCCATTCCCACCCATAGCACTACCATAACCAAACAATCCAGATGCACCACCACCACCTAAAGCAGTATGACCACCTTTAGCGATATCATCAAGAGACGGTAGTGGTGCTCCTCCTGCACCACCAATATCATAAATTAATCTTGGTGTATCTAACGAATTACACCGATTCGGTATCTCATTTGCTCCAGGATCAACATTACCTTGATAATTTAATAAAAATCCTCGGAAATAACCACCCATTTTAGTAAAATCTTCATAATTATCCCATGATGTATTATTAATACTTCCACCGTTACCTTGACCTGCATTGTAAAAATATAGTGGCATAGTAATATAAGGTGTTGTTACTGTTCTTTGGGCAGGACCTGCTGCTGCTGCTGGAACTCTTTCTTGTGTTAAATTTGAATTTGGCGGTGTATCATTCGCACCAGGATTAACTGATTTTGTTGGGATATAAGCTTCAACTAAATCTTTTGCTTTTTGCGAAGGAGTACGATTATCAATATGAATGGGTATACCTCTGTACTTTAATAATTTATAATCATCTGATTCTCTATCCATCATTCTATCTAAAATACCATCATTTTTGGTCCATTCATCTGGTAGAGGTAGATAAAATCCTTCTGAATTAGCTGGAAAATTAACAGCAGCTGGTTTATTATGTTGTTCCTCACTCTTAATTAAATCTGAATGATAACACATCATAAAATTGAAGAAGAATTCAACTAATGATTTAACTGATCCAATATTATCTTGTAAAGGATCTAAACTCTTCCAATCAAAAATATTTGCATTCAGTTTTAAATTGTCATTAAATTTATCCTCAAAATCTTTAAATTCCTCCTCATAATTTTCCATATTAAAATCTTTAACTTGTGTTAAGAAGGATGATATATCTAAATATGGTCTTGTATCATTAACATATATATCATCTTCAGGACTACTCGGATTTGTTATATTAGTATTAAATTCTCTTGCTTGTTCAACTTTAGATTGTTGAAATTCATCATCATAAAGAGTATATTGTTTAAAACGTTTAATAGAATCTTCTATATTAACTCTCTGATCTTCCACCTCTTTTTTTAATTTATTCAAATCATCTTTTATAGTAGTTTGAGATGTAATAGATTTACTTCTCATAGCATTATAATATTTTCTATAACATTTGAAATATTTATTACGATTAGAATACCTCATATTCGTAAGTTCCTCTTTTCTCCTCGCAAAATATTCATCCTCAGTTTCAAATAAATTACTTGTGTTATCCATATAATAATATTATAGATATTAATTTTTAAATATGTTTTTAGAATTTGTGCTTAAAACATATAATAATTATAAAATTTAGTAAAAAAAGTTAATACAATTTTTTATATTCATTGCAATCAACAATTTTAAGATCTGATTCATTTGATAGTTTATCAAATAATTTACCATAATTAAATCTAATTGCATAACCTATTGTTAATATCATCATCACTTCAAAAGGTTTTGCTTGTAAAATTGTTAAATTTTGCTCAATATTTTTATTATTTTCTGAACTACTATAATATTCTGCTATAGTGATTGGACTATTCTTAGTTGCACCCTCAGCACAAACACTCTTTATCTTATATTTCTTATCATCATAGATTAAACAGTACATATCATATTCAGAACTGTATAATGAATTAGGACTACGACTGATAGTAAGACTACCTATCTTATTCTTATAAATTTGAATATTATCATTACCACATTTAATATCCACAATTTTATTTGATCCTATAATCTTTTCCCAAATAGTACCAATTGTTACTGAACTTAAATTGACACTCTCTTTGTTATATTTACTTATACTAAAACTATCATTCTTGGTCAATCTTTGTCCTATGGTTTTTATCACATATTTACCACGACCTTTACTTTGACAAGTTGTCACTAAATAACCATCATTACTGATCCATGTATACATTTGTCCTCTTCTAGAAGGTAAAATATTATTGGACTTCAATTTTTTTGTAACATTAAGATCAAGAGTCTTGGGTAAATTCATAACATCCATCATAATAAATTGAGATTGAAATTTATCTAAAACTTCACTCAATGTTAATCGTTCCGTCTTGTTTGATTTAATTAGATTGACAAGATAGCGAAAATAGTATATATTGTCTAAAGATTTGCTAAAAGAGTTTGCATTATTATTCACGATAGAATTAAAATTTGTATAGAATTGTGTAAATGGATTAGCTAATGATTTTCCTTCATTAAACATATTGATTTGTTTTATAAAATTATTCAAATTTTGATAATCATTATATATACTATTGTAAATTGTTTTATTTGTTTTAGATAGTCTTTGAATTAATAGAGAAAATATTAATAGATATTTATAATTATTTTCAAAAATATTCTTATTAAATAATGGATCTGATAATTCTTTCAATCTATTGGTATAAAAATTATTATTATCACGATTTTCAACATTATTTAGCATTTTTCTATCATTTATTATTTTTGTTATCTTTTTAGCATCTTCATACAACGATGATATATTATTTTTCCATTGACAATACCATACTATAAAATTTTTATTATTTATTTCATTATTTTTCATAGGTTTTTCATCTAAGGATTTGGATTTAAATTCATTAAGTAAATGTATAACATCTCTATCTGTAATTTTTTTTGCTGCATTTTTATTATTACTGTTAATATTCACACTACTAACCTCTCTTCTAATTTTCTCTTCTTCTTCTTCCAATCTCTTTCTCTCTTTAATTATTTGTATCTCTTGTTTTATTTTTGTTTCATTTTCAAATAATGGTTCATCATTAGAAGAAAAATATCTTTCAATATTTATCTTTTTATTAGTATTCTTAGCATTATTGGTATTATTAGTATTATTAGTATTACTTTGGTTCATATTATTTTTATCCATTTTTTCAATCATTTCCTGACGTTTTTTTAATAAGTTGAAATCACTATCATTATCATCATTATCATCATTATATTGTAAATATATTATAAATATGATATTAGGCAACATAATATATTTAATATTTAATGGTGATTTACCCATCACTTTACTCTTACGATCAAAATCAAGATACACAATTTTACTAATACATTCAGTTGGATTAACGTCATTACAGATTCCTTTTTGAATTTTATGATAACAATCATTTAAAGAATTTCCGTCTGTTTTTTTTTCAATTGGTTTTAACATACTAAAAATTATATTACTATAATATTTATTAGAAAAAAATACTTTCTTATACTTTTGCACATTTATCACAGCTTCGCTGCTCGAACACCGAAAGTGTAATACAACCCCTATTTATAAATTTTATGGGATTTTAGTATCCAAATTGATGCATATTTTTGATGATACTTTTTTTGAAAAAGTATACAAATGAACTTAAATAATAGAATTTTAGTAAATAATTATATTATATAAACTTTTTATTAATATAATATAATAAAAATTATTGTAAATTATTTTAATTATAATTGACTATTAACTAAACTTACACCATCTAAACCTAAATGCGGAGGTATTGGATATGTAGTACTGGGTAATGATCCCTCATAGTTAACCCCAACACTGCTATTCATAATTAATAATATTAAAATTGTTAATAATGCAATTACTATAACGGTTGTTATATTCATTCTGGTAACTGTTGTTAAAACAATTAAGATGGCTATAACAAAAGCAGTAAAACCGAGTTTAAAATTACGAGAATATAAAAATTGAGGCAAACCAATATAAAACCCTCCTCCTGTGCTATTATGTTTTCCCATTATTGTATATTATTATATATTATTATATTTTTTTCTAAATCATAATTTATTTTATATCATATTTTTCCTATATAATATATTTTTCTTATATGATATATTTACTAAATCATATATTTTTCTTATATTATATATTTATTAAATCATAATTATAATAATTCATAAGATCTATATCAATATTTTTGTTAATAATTTCTATTGTATTTTTTGATAAAATTTGATCAATTTGTGTATTAATATATATACTTGGATCAAAAATTTTATCATAACATCTTCCAATATCTATATCTAAACATGCGGCTAATTTATTTTTTTGAAGCTTAAATGAATCTTCGTATTTTCTTTCTAAATTATATTTTTTTTCTATATCTTTTAATACTTTATCTGGTTCTTGTAATAATGTTTCATATTTTATTAAATATGCTTTACCACTTTCAATGTGTTCTTTATAATCTAAATATATTTTATTCCATAATTTAATCTGATTAATTACAAATATATCTTGATTAATATTAGTAATTTTTTTATAAATATTGTACATAGAATTTATCCACGTATATGGATTTTTAATCATAACAATAAAAAATACTTGGTTATTTTTAAATAAATCAATTGTTTCATTTACATTTATATTTTTTTGTGTAATTTTATCAACTCTATTTATTAAATTTACATTATCTGGAATTGTAATTAATTCTCCATGTTTCCATCCACCTACATTCATAAATACTTTAGTATCAATAAAATTATCTTGTAATGTAGTGGCTATATAATTTGTTCCTGTTCTTTGTTTACCATATATTTTAAAATATTTCATTAATATATAATATATTAATATAATATATATCACATTCTGAATTTATAATTATTATTTGTCCTTTTTACTTAACATATTTATAATTTTATATAATACTGCACCATATATTAACCCTATTATACCTCCAACAAATACTTGTAAAATATTATGACATCCAAGATATATTCTCGAATAAGCAACCATCATAGATACTAAAATTAATGAAATAATTGATAAATATGAATAAATATTCAAAGAATAATTATCTAAAATATATAATACCCAAAAAACTGCAATAGTTGCAGCTGATTGTGCGTGTCCTGATGGCATTCCATATGTTAATATAGTATTATTACAATTTGGTATATAACCGCAACCTATATTTGGAGGGTTAGGTCTCAAAAATGGTTTAAATTTTGGAAACATATAATTAGTTATTTTTTTAAGTCCCATGTTGAAAATAATTTCAATAATGGATCCAATTGCAAAAAGTATTCCTATAAAATTTTGAGAAATAAATGAGTAAAATATTGAGGCTATTATAATAGCAAGCGGATAAATTGTTAAAATATCTAAAATCATCATATATTTATATAAAATATATTTTTTTATTAATAGATATTATATATATGGTTATAAAATCTGGTAACCTAAATAATAAAATTAAATATATTATCAATAATAATAATAATTATTCTTCCACAACAATTTTAATCATGTTTAAAACTGGTTCCAGAAATGAATTACCAAAATATTACGGTATTTCACATTTTATTGAACATCTTATGTTTAAAGGAACCAAGAAAAGACCTAAAGCAGAAACTATTGTTAATGAATTGTATAGATATGGTGCAAAAATTAATGCATTTACTGATATAGATAATACTGGTTATTATGTTAAAATACCATCTGAACATTTAGATAATGCAATTGATATTTTATCAGATATGCTATTTAATTCTAAATTTAGAGAGAAAGATATTAAACTTGAGAAAAAAATAGTTCTCAATGAATTGGAAAGATCTAACTCCAACCCAGATAAACAGCTATATTGTATTAATAATAAAATCCTATATCATAATACATGTTTAGAACATAATATTGGTGGTGTTAAAGAAGATATTGAAAAATATACCAGAAATATGATAATGTCATATTTAACAAATTATTATAGATTAGATAATATGGTAATTTCTATAGCTGGTAAAGTAGATAAAGGAATTATTAATAAATTGAATAAAAGTTTTGGTAATAAAGTGTTCAATTATAAAACAAGGAAAAATTTAATAAATTCAAATAAAATAATATATTATCCTAATTTTCGTAATATGCAAAATGGTATTAGATTTAATAATATTATCAGACAAAGTTTACAACAATCTTATGTTGCTATATCCGTACCTACATATAGTATTAATGATAAAAGATCTTATATTGTAGATATAATTGGTACTATGTTAGCTGGAAATATGGGGTCGAGATTATTTTTAAAATTAAGGGAAAAATTGGGATTAGTATACACAGTTACAAAAAATATAGATAAATATGAAGATTTAGGAGCATTGAAAATAATTTTTAGCACTTTTAATGGTAAAGATAATATTCGTAAATGTTATCAATTAGTAATTGAAGAATTTAATAAACTTAAAAATAATAAAGTAACAAAAGGGGAACTTCAGCGTACAAAAGATTATATTATTGGTAAGACTAAATTAGAAAAAGAAGACACATTCAATATGGCATACTTTTATGCAATAAATCAATTATTTATGGGAAAACCATATTCATACGATTATAACATAAAAAAATATGAAAAGGTTACCATGAATGATGTATATGAAATAGCAAATGATATTTTTGATATTAATAAAATTAATTTATCTATTATTTCTAAAAATGAACTTATATAAAATTTAAAAAATATTTATATATATTATAAAATGGATAGTCTTATAGAATTCTTTACAGGAAGTACATCGGTTAAGCGTAAATCTCCCGCTAAAAAGAGAAGTGCCGTTAAGCGTAAATCTCCCGCTAAAAAGAGAAGTGCCGTTAAGCGTAAATCTCCCGCTAAAAAGAGAAGTGCCGTTAAGCGTAAATCTCCCGCTAAAAAGAGAAGTGCCGTTAAGCGTAAATCTCCCGCTAAAAAGAGAAGTCAAAGAGGCGGGGTTAATAATCGTAAATCGAACGATTGGGAGATTCATTCCAATTGGTTAAAGGATAAAAAAAGAATGCAACCAGTTGCAGTATTTAAAATGGATGAAGAAATAAATGAACGCGAGTGTGCTAAAAAAATTGAAAATCAAAATCAATTAAAGAGAAGTAAAAAAAATAATAGATCACCTGTTTGGATACAACGTGTTAATACAGAAAATGGATCAATCTATTATGTTGTATTTATTGCTATAACCCATGGAGATGGTATTAATAATTTTATGAAAGAAATTAATTTCAATTATACCTGTTTTAAGGATAGTACTAATATAATTAAACAAAAACCAAACTTACGTAGTGAAATTACAACTTTGACGCAACCCACACGTGCTAAAAAGAATTATACTAAACGTTTACAAGAAATTTTTAATGATTTTGATAAAATTAAGATTAAATTGTAATGAAACTTGAAGATACTTAAAGATAAGACTATATTATATATATGCGGGAATAAAATTCTCCATAAACAGTCTAATCTTAAACGTTTTTTTCCACATCTTAAACATATTTTTTTCATATAGATATGCTGTGAAGCATGTCTATATAAAATATTTATCTCCCTTTTATTTTTTTATTATAATTATTTTCAAAAGTATTTTTAACTAAATCTTTATTATTATACAACAAAAGATTAGTATTTGTTTTTATTTTACCATACTCTTCCTCATCATTTTTACAATAATTGATGACACTACGGGATCGATTTGGATTCACATTTTCAAATTGTGGTCCATATTCATCTAATAATTTTTCCAACATTACATTCTTACTTATAACTAAATCATTAATAAATTCTCTCCTATCTACTAAATCCCATTTTTGATTTCTCATTATCATGGCATATTTTTCTTTAAGACTGGGTATAAAAGCATTTCTGTTTTCAGGGGGAATTATATGAATATATTCAATTAGTTTAACAATCATATCAAATTCATGGGACATAATTTTCTCACAATCTTTAGCGGAAATATTGAATTTTTCTTCCCCGAAATTATTAATAGTTATATTAGTAATATTGTCACCGATATGTCCATTATTATCACCGATATGTCCATTATTTATTTGCTGAGTATTAGAAGTAGATGGTACCAATCTGGATTCTAAATCTTTAATTTTATCTTCTAATTCCTCTTTTAATTTATTAGTTTCTTCTTTTAATTTTAATTCATTTTCAATTTGTTCTTTTAATTTTTCCTCAATTTGTTCTATTTTTTCAGTTTCAGCACTCATTTTTTCTTCATATTCTAATTTTAATAGATCATATTTAGTACTTAAAAATTCATCCATTATTTGATTTTGCTTAATAATATTACATCTATTTTTTTTATGTCTATAATAATTTGTTTTATGTGTAAATTCAGTCATACAATATTCACAAAATATTTTCCCAGTTTGCGATGAGTCATCGGATCCTAGAAAAAATGAAAAAGATCCAGTATTGGATCCTAGGGGTGGATCTTTTTGGATCTCTATTACTGGTACATATATTTTACTATATATATTATAATCTTTTATGATTGTTTCTCGTGGTATTTCAGAATATATAGTACTACAAGGCGTTTTCTTTCTTAAATGTTGGTTTAAATTACTTTTTGTTTTACATTTTTTTCCACAGCGTAAACAATAATACATTTTATAATATATAAATATATAATATTTTTTTAAATATTAGAATGAAAAAATCATTCTTTTTCATTTTTTTTCATTTTTAAATTCATTTTTAAGGGTAATGAATAAAACCGCGCGCGGGGAAAATAATTATAAAAATATTTGTAGAAAATTTTGAAGTAAAATTTATAAAATCAGGTATAAAAAATCTGAGAAGAATTTTTTTTACAAAAAATTTTTTTCCCAATATTTCACGAAATTTTTAGGAGCCGGAATTTTACAACACGGGTAAATTTATTCCTTATGACTGAATATGATATTAAAATATGTATAAATATGTTGGTAATGTCACTTTCAATCATTAATTTTCCCACTGAGAATTGGAATATTTAATTTGTTACTGTAAAATAAATTTATAATATTTTTATTTATTTATTTAGATAATAAAAATATTAATTATTGTTTGATAATGTCACTTTCAATCATTAAATTATTGGTAAAATATCAAAATTTTATAAAATTTATAAAATATTTATCTCCCTTTTATTTTTTTATTATAATTATTTTCAAAAGTATTTTTAACTAAATCTTTATTGTTATAGAGTAAGAGATTAGTATTTGTTTTTATTTTACCATACTCTTCCTCATCATTTTTACAATAATTAATTACACTACGGGATCGATTTGGATTCACATTTTCAAATTGTGGTCCATATTCGTCCAATAATTTTTCCAACATTACATTCTTACTTATAACTAAATCATTAATAAATTCTCTCCTATCTACTAAATCCCATTTTTGATTTCTCATTATCATAGCATACTTCTCTTTAAGACTGGGTATAAAAGCATTTCTGTTTTCAGGGGGAATTATATGAATATATTCTATTAATTTAACAATCATATCAAATTCATGGGACATAATTTTCTCACAATCTTGAGCGGAAATATTGAATTTTTCTTCCCCGAAATTATTAATAGTTATATTAGTAATATTGTCGCCGATATGTCCATTATTATCACCGATATGTCCATTGTTTATTTGCTGAGTATTAGAAGTAGATGGTACCAATCTGGATTCTAAATCTTTAATTTTATCTTCTAATTTCTCTTTCAACTTTTCTTCAATTTTCTCAGTTTCGGCTTTCAATTTTTCCTCATATTCTAATTTTAATAGGTCATATTTTGTTTGTAAAAATTCATCCATTATTTGATGTTGTTTTATAACCTTGCATCGTTTTTTTTTATGTCTATAATAGTTTGTTTTTAGTGTAAATTCTTTCTTACAATATTCACAAATAATTTTGTCAGTCTGTTTATCATCTATTGAGAATAGTTTTATTTCGTTATTGGATCCTAATAAACTATTCACACTATTCTGCTGGATCATATTGGATCCTATTTTTTTATTCAGTGATCCAATATTGGATCCGCTGTATTCTTCTACCACTGTAAAATACTCATTTAAATATTTTTCATACTCATTTATGATTGATTTTCTTGAAATATACATATATTTTATATCACATTTTTTCTTATTTCTCAAATGACTGTTTAAATTGCTCTTAGTTTTTGTTTGTTTACCACATCTAAAACAATAATACATTTTTATATTATAAACATATATTTTTTCCTTAAATACTTTTCTATTTTCTATTTTCTATTTTCTTTCTATTTTCTATTTTTTTATAAAAACCGCGCGCGGGGAAAATAATTATAAAAATATTTGTAGAAAATTTTGAAGTAAAATTTATAAAATCAGGTATAAAAAATCTGAGAAGAATTTTTTTTACAAAAAATTTTTTCCCCAATATTTCATGAAATTTTTAGGAGCCGGAATTTTACAACACGGGAAAAATTATTCCTTATAACTGATTATGATATTAAAATATGTATAAATATGTTGGTAATGTCACTTTCAATCATTAATTTTCCCACTGAGAATTGGAATATTTAATTTGTTACTGTAAAATAAATTTATAATATTTTTATTTATTTATTTAGATAATAAAAATATTAATTATTGTTTGATAATGTCACTTTCAATCATTAAATTATTGGTAAAATATCAAAATTATTGAATTTATAAAATATTTATAAAATTTTATAAAATTTATAAAATATTTATCTCCCTTTTATTTTTTTATTATAATTATTTTCAAAAGTATTTTTAACTAAATCTTTATTGTTATAGAGTAAGAGATTAGTATTTGTTTTTATTTTACCATACTCTTCCTCATCATTTTTACAATAATTAATTACACTACGGGATCGATTTGGATTCACATTTTCAAATTGTGGTCCATATTCGTCCAATAATTTTTCCAACATTACATTCTTACTTATAACTAAATCATTAATAAATTCTCTCCTATCTACTAAATCCCATTTTTGATTTCTCATTATCATAGCATATTTTTCTTTAAGACTGGGGATAAAAGCATTTCTGTTTTCAGGAGGAATTATATGAATATACTCTATTAGTTTAACAATCATATCGAATTCATGGGACATAATTTTCTCACAATCTTGGACAGAAATATTGAATTTTTCTTCCCCGAAATTATTAATAGTTATATTAGTAATATTGTCACCGATATGTCCATTATTATCACCGATATGTCCATTATTTATTTGCTGAGTATTGGAAGTAGATGGTACCAATCTGGATTCTAAATCTTTAATTTTATCTTCCAATTCTTCTTTTAATTTATTAGTTTCTTCTTTTAATTTTAATTCATTTTCAATTTGTTCTTTTAATTTTTCCTCAATTTTTTCAGTTTCAGCTTTCAATTTTTCCTCATATTCTAATTTTAATAGATCATATTTAGTACTTAAAAATTCATCCATTATTTGGTGTTGCTTTATAATTTTACACCTATTTTTTTTATGACGATAATAATTATTTTTATGTGTAAATTCAGTTTGACAATATTCGCAAATTATTTTATTTATCCCATCTTGGATACTATCATTGGATACTAATTGAACACTACTTTTTTTATACAATGTTATAAAATCATTTACATAGTCATTATAATTATTTATGATAATCTCTCTCGAAATATTCATATAATTTATGATACATTGTTTCCTATTTCTTAGATGACTGTTCAAATTACTTTTTGTTTTTGTCTGTTTACCACAGCGAAAACAATAATACATAATATAATATATGAATATATTTATAATCTTTAAATATTTTCTATTCTTTTTTATTCTTTTTTTATTCTTTTTTTATTCTTTTTTATTCTTTTTTATTCTTTTTTATTCTTTTTTATTCTCTTTTTTTATTCATTTCTATTTTTTTATTTTTCCAAAAAATACAAAAATAAATTATAAATTTTTTTTAACCTATTTTTCAACAAAAATGAAATATTTTTACAGTAACAAAATAAAATATTTTTATTAATGTTAATTAAGTCATTATTACCATAAATATATGACGTAATATAGTGTTCTTTTTAGTCAATCGGAGGGATAGAAAATGAATATAATTGGTATCCAATCTGGATACCAGGGATGGATAGTATTGGATACTATTTTCTATTTTAGACTGATATTTTAATTTAATTTATAATTATTATCTATTATTGTGTATATTATTTTTATTTATGTATCTATATTTGTTACTGAGAGATAGTTTAATTAATCAATGGGAAGAAAAATAATATAATTAAATATTCACACACTGTATTCAATAATAATATAATTTATATTTTATAGAATTGTAAAAATAATTACACTTTTCTATTCACAAGTATCCGATATATTCTATCTTTCTATTTTTTTACCTAGTATCCATAAAAACCGCGCGCGGGGAAAATAATTATAAAAATATTTGTAGAAAATTTTGAAGTAAAATTTATAAAATCAGGTATAAAAAATCTGAGAAGAATTTTTTTTACAAAAAATTTTTTCCACAATATTTCATGAAATTTTTAGGAGCCGGAATTTTACAACTCGGGAAAAATTATTCCTTATGACTGTTTATGATATTAAAATATACATAAATATGTAGTTAATGTTACTTTCAATCATTAATTTTCCCACTGAGAATTGGAATATTAAATTTGTTACTGTAAAATAAATTTATAATATTTTTATTTATTTATTTAGATAATAAAAATATTAATTATTATTTGTTAATGTCACTTTCAATCATTAAATTATTGGTAAAATATTAAATTTATAAAATATTTATCTCCCTTTTATTTTCTTATTATAATTATTTTCAAAAGTATTTTTAACTAAATCTTTATTGTTATATAGTAAGAGATTAGTATTTGTTTTTATTTTACCATACTCTTCTTCATCATTTTTACAATAATTGATGACACTACGGGATCGATTTGGATTCACGTTTTCAAATTGTGGTCCATATTCATCCAATAATTTTTCCAACATTACATTCTTGCTTATTACTAAATCATTTATAAATTCTCTCCTATCTACTAAATCCCATTTCTGATTTCTCATTATCATGGCATATTTTTCTTTAAGACTGGGTATAAAAGCATTTCTGTTTTCAGGAGGAATTATATGAATATACTCTATTAGTTTAACAATCATATCGAATTCATGGGACATAATTTTCTCACAATCTTGGACAGAAATATTGAATTTTTCTTCTCCGAAATTATTAATAGTTATATTAGTAATATTGTCGCCGATATGTTCATTATTATCTCCGATATGTCCATTATTTATTTGCTGAGTGTTGGAAGTAGATGGTACCAATCTGGATTCTAAATCTTTAATTTTATCTTCTAATTCCTCTTTTAATTTATTAGTTTCTTCTTTTAATTTTATTTCATTTTCAATTTGTTCTTTTAATTTTTCCTCATATTCTAATTTTAATAGGTCATATTTAGTATTTAAAAATTCATCCATTATTTGGTGTTGTTTTATAATTTTACATCTGTTTTTTTTATGACGATAATAATTTGTTTTTCGTGTAAATTCAGTCTTACAATATTCACAAATAATTTTACCAGTCTGTGATAAATTAATGGATCCTTGTTGGTACAAAACTGATCCGAAACTGGATCCTAGTACTGGAATAATCGGATCTTTTTTGGATTCATACACTGTAATAAATGCATTCTCATAATTATCATACTCAGTTATGATAATATTTGGAGAAATATTTAAATAATTTGGTTCACACTGAACATTCCTTCTTAGATGTTTATTTAAATTTGTTTTAGTTGAATAAGATTTTCCACAACGGAAACAGTATTTCATTGTTATATATATTATATATAAATTTATTTTTTTATCTAATACGTAAAAATATTCTAAATAACATTCCAAGAGATCCATTTTGGAATATTCCACTATGGAATATAAAAACCGCGCGCGGGGAAAATAATTATAAAAATATTTGTAGAAAATTTTGAAGTGAAATTTATAAAATCAAGCATAAAAAATCTGAGAAGAATTTTTTTTACAAAAAATTTTTTCCCCAATATTTCATGAAATTTTTAGGAGCCGGAATTTTACAACACGGGAAAAATTATTCCTTATGACTGAATATGATATTAAAAAATGTATAAATATGCTATTAATGTCACTTTCAATCATTAATTTTCCCACTGAGAATTGGAATATTCAATTTGTTACTGGAAAATAAATTTATAATATTTTTATTTATTTATTTAGATAATAAAAATATTAATTATTGTTTGATAATGTCACTTTCAATCATTAATTAATTGTAAATATTTAGAAAAAGGACTTAAAGAGATTTTCAATAGAGTCATTCAATAAATATTGAATGAGTGATAATATAGTAATGTATATAGTATTAAATACTGAATTGAATATGAGTAGAGGTAAAATTGCCAGTCAATCAGCACATGCTGCTTGCGATGTGGTTGAATATTTGGTAAAAAATCCGAATCCTTTATATTATAGATGGAAAAAAGATGGACAAGCTAAAATTGTTTTGAAAGGAAATACCAAACAGATGGAAGAAATGGAGGATATATTCAATGATCGTAGTAAAAATATTTGGTGTAGTAGTATTAGAGATGTGGGAAAGACGGAAGTTAATGAAGGATCGTTGACGGCTGTTGCGTTTAGTCCAAATAAGAAGAAAGATATACCGGAAATAATAAAAAAATTAAAATTATTGTGATAAAAATATTGTATATAAATATATGGAAAAATTTATCAAACAGAATTGGTTATGGATTATGATTATTTTTACATTGTTTGTTATGTTTGGAACAATTCGCGTTAAAATTGAAACATTTAATAATCAAGATAATCCATGGTCCACATGTCCAAAAACACAAAATTGTAGTAAAGGACCTATTACACATCAAACTGATAAAATAGCTTTAGAGATAGAAAAAGAACAGTATCTTAAAAAGATAGAAGAATTAAAAAAATATATTGCTAAATATGAGGCAGAAATAGCTGTTATATCCAGTACAGGTACCGATAATATGGGATTAAATATTGAATTGAAAAATAGGATAGAACAATTAAATCGTGAAATTAAAAAATACAAAGATCAGATAAGTGAATTAGATAATCTTGTGAAGACAAAAAAAGATATTATAAATAATTTAGAAAAACTGTATAAAAAAACAGATAAAGAACGTAAAGATGCTTTAGATCAAGCTAAATTATGTAAAACAGCTGATATGAATTTAGATAAAAAATATCAAAAAGTTGTAAAAGAAAATACTAACATTAAAAATCAATTAAAACAACCTGTCTATGCACGATTATCGAATCATAAATACGGAAAATATTCCGTGAGTGAAACAATCTCTCTAAAAGAGTGTCAGGATATGTGTAGCAAAGATAATGATTGTACTGCTATCAATTATTTTACTAAACCAACAGGTTTATGTAATGTAATTAAACAATTGAATTATTGCGATATAGTTGATGCTGAAAATGATGAAGACGTTAGTATCTATTTTAGGGGTTTTAGAGATAGTACATCCGATATCAATCAAGTGAATCTTGTGAAATCATCATTGACAACGGCACCTGTTCAAAGTGTTGCTGTAAAACAAGAATCAGCAGCAGTGAAAGAAAAGAAAGTTAAATTAATGCAAGAAATTAAAAAAATTAAAAATTTGATTAAAATTTATGAAAATATGTCATTTGGTATTGGATTTACTATGGCAGAAATAAATAAAAAACGTTTAAAAAAATTAGAAGAGGAATTAAAAGCCTTAAATTAGAAATAATATTATTGTTATAAATTACTCAACTATTCAAAACTATTATTAAATAATTATCTAATAATTATTAAATAATTAATACATTAATCCACCTGGAACTCTTGGAAATGGTATCACATCACGAATATTTGTCATCCCCGTCACCAATAACAAGAGTCTCTCAAAACCTAATCCAAAACCTCCATGAGGAATACTCCCATATTTACGAAGATCTAAATACCACTGATATGTCTCAATATCCATCTTATACTCTTGCATCTTGCTCAACAATTTATCATAATCATCTTCCCTCACTGATCCACCAATCAATTCACCAATTCCAGGTACTAAGAGATCTGTAGCACCCACTGTTTTACCATCTTCATTATCTTTCATATAGAAAGATTTAATTTCTCGGGGATAATCATAAACAAACACAGGGATTTTACTGGCTAATAGTTTTTCCTGATCAGAGTTCAAATCATCGCCCCATTGAAGATCAGGGAAATCCTCCTGCAATTGTTCTACCGCTTCTGTATATGTTAAACGAATAAATTTAGTGGTGGAAATAGTTTCCAGATGTTCAATTAGACCATCGCTATACATCTTCTGAAAAAACTCTAAATCTTCCCTATTCTCATCCAAAAGTTGTATAATACAGTATTTAACATATTCTTCCGCTACTTCCATCACATCAGGTAATTCAGCAAAAGCTATTTCTGGTTCAATCATCCAAAATTCAGCTAAATGGCGGTTAGTATGTGACTTTTCTGCGCGAAAAGTAGGTCCAAAAGTATACACATTACCTAATGCACAGCAATATGATTCTACATTCAATTGACCAGAAACTGTTAAATAAGCATCTTTATCAAAAAATTTTTCTGTATAATCAGTCGTTACATTAAATGTTTCACCTGCACCTTCGCAATCAGAAGAAGTAATTAATGGAGTATGGATATATTTATACTTACCTTTTTGGAAAAAATCATGTGTAGCTTTAGCACAAGTATTTCTAACACGTGTTACAGCACCAAAAGTATTAGTACGAGGTCGCAAATGTGCCATCCCGCGTAAATATTCCAGAGTATGTCTTTTTTTAGCCAATGGATACTCTTTAGCATTAGGAATGCCTCCATAGAGGTGAATCTTAGATGCAATTAATTCCACACGTTGTCCTTTAGCAGGACTTTCAACGATTTTGCCTTCTACACGAATGGATGCACCGACACTACATTCTGGAGATAATTCAATATCTTTATTAACAATAATTTGTAGGTTAGCAAAAGAGGAACCATCATTGAGTGCAATGAAAGTGATATCTCTCTGCTTTCTGATGGTTCTAATCCAACCACATACAGTAATCTCTGTATTAATTTCAGTTTTATTTAATACGTCAGTGATTAGAATTTTCATGAATGATATATAAATATATGATATATCTTTAAATATTGGTTATATTTTACTTTATAAAAAAATTGAAAATTATTTATCATAATATACTATTAAATTAATAAGATGAATTTCCAGCGTATAAATTACTTGACTATCACACAAGGGTATGGTAGTCAAACAATCGTTATTGACGATCCAAGGTTTAATTTGACTAAAACTGTAGGAAAAGGTGACCCCTTTGACACAGTCATTGTTGATGAAGAAGAAGAAGAAGATAGTAGAGATTTTCTTAGAAAGACACAGGGACGTGAAAATCCGGCATCTGTTGTGATTGTAGATTTGGAAAAGTCTTCTTAAACTTTTTATCAGGAGGACAACCAAAATTACAAGAAGACAGAGACAGGAGTTTAAAAATCCTGAGAGTTAGGAATTATAAAAAAATGTAAAAATATATAAATATAAAATTATATTAATTATTTATAATATATGGATTATATTAATAATTATTGGAATTATTACTTTTATGGACAAGAAACAATTATATTAAAACCATCTAATAAATATTTAAATGGAAACTCTCTTATCTCTATTTTACAAAAAGATGGCAATGATTACTATCTACCTATTGATTACTCTATTATTAAAATAGTGTACATGCCATCCGTCAACTATCAAAATCCCGAATATGAATTTATTATTGAGTTTGATAATAATAATGTAATAAATATAGATAATGAACATCAGGTACAAGTATGTAATATAGAATATAATAAAGATAGATGTTTTATGATTAAAATTGATTCATTAAATTTTCCAAAATTACCAATTTCAAAGATGAGCGATTTTTTCATAATTCTAACAATTGCTAAAAATAGTAACAACTACAACTACATCTCTCTTAATACACAATTATATACTTCAACAAATTATCTACCAAATATTGAGAAAATACTCTTTGCCGATAGAAAAGATATTGGTCTCTGTTTTTCAGGAGGTGGTCCCCGTTCTTTCTCAGCCACTTTAGGTTATATTCGTGCACTACATAAATTAAATATTTTAAAAGATGTTAAATATGTTTCTACAGTTTCTGGTGCAACATGGACATGGATTCCATATACATTTCTCAATTCAGATGCAAATGAAGAAAAATTTATTGGTTATGATATTTTTGGTGATTTAGATAAAAAGTTAACTATGAAAGATATTAATTATACAGATGAAAAATATCTTGGCAACAGTCTAATCTCTAAAGCATATAATTTTCAATTATTTAAATATGTATATGATGCAATTATGAATTTAGATTGTGGAGAAAAATCAAGAATTTGGGCATATATGTTGGGTAAAATATTATTAGAACCTTATGGACTTCTTGATACTAACTTTTTTGCACCTAACCAAAAAATTGCAGATATTTTTAATGAAAATCCACTTAATACTAATCAAAAATATAAATTACCTTATAATAATCAACGCCCTTTTATTATTACTAATACAGGTGTAGTTAAACCAGATAAAAGAGGTACTTTAACCAATACAGATTTTAATTTAATAGAAATGACTCCATTATGTGTTGGAACTTTATCAAAATTAAAAACAGATGATGGTAATTATGGAGGGCATTATATGAATAGTTATAGTTTTAATCCAGATCAATTTCAAATGAAAGAAAATAATATAGGTGAAGTTAAACTTTTAGCCAAAAATAATCTTAATAATATCAGCTATTTTAATTTATTTGATATGATGGGATCCAGTAGTACAGCATATGGAATTATAACAGATTTATTAGGGATAAGTGATGTAAATCCTTCATATAAATTAGTTGATACAGAAAAAAATAATGTGAAATCATTTGATTGTATAGATGGAGGAGTTTTAGATAATACAGGTATTTTACCAATGTTGCAACGTCAGGTTAAAAATATAGTTTTATTTGTTAATACTAATAATTGTATTAATGTATCAGATAATGATGAAGAAATGACAAAGTCAATAGATATTATGTTACGTCAATTATTTTTAGGAGATGAGGAAGTAGATAAACAATATTATTTTTGTTATTTTGAGTATATTTGTGATTTACAAGTATTTGAAAAAGAAAGATGGAAAGAATTTTTAAATAAAATGCGACATAATATTAGAGAAAATGATATTGCATATGTAGAACTGAAAAAACTAAAAGTATTAAAAAATGATAATTACCATTTATCAGAGTATATAATAGATAAATTACAGATAATTTATTTATATGAAACAGAAGATTGGAAAAATAATAGATTATCTAAAGATGTACAAGAATATATGAAGAAAAGTGAAATTAAAAATTTCCCTTATTATAATACTATATTTGAAAATAATGGTTGGATAGAGAAAGAATTAATAGCACTTACCGCACCAGAAGTAAATTTATTATCCGATTTAACATATTACAATATGATGAATAATAAAATTATAAATGAAAAATTTATGAAGATGTTTAACTAAAAATTATTTTTATAATTTTTATGAATTTTTTTCATTTTTCTTGAAGTTTTTATATTTTTTAATCGCGGTTTCCTGTACATAACATGGATAACATATAAAATAATAATTAGATATATCTACTACATTATTTCTATCATCAAATTTTTGATTACATTTTTCACATACATAAATACAATTATCTCCGCAATATAAACCATGTATAGGATGATATACTAATTTATCAATATTTCTATATATACCACAATCTTCACAACAATCTATTAAATATGTGCAATTTTCACATAATGGTCTATCAAAATCATAACATATATCAATATCAATTTTATAACATTTTGAACAAGTATAGTATTTATTTATATATTGCATATAATCCAGTTTTGGCAATATATTTTTCATGAAAATATTATTGTAATACTCTCTAATAAAAGTCATATGTTCGTGATTCAAAAATCCAATTTTATATAAAATATTACAATCTAAATTAGAATATTCTATAATTTTACTCATTATATCATTATTAAATATCATTTTATCAACAGTATAAATATATACCATATTTTCTTAAATATTAAACTTTTCATGCCAAATTTATTTGCGAATAAAAAATTGAATTTAATATAAAAATATAGAATATATGATAATATATAATATTATCTAAATGGCTCAGTATCTAATAAAAACTAATAAATCTTTTTTATCTATACAAAAATTCACCAATACTAATCTTGTAAAAGACTGTATATCCGATATTTCCGATAATTTGTTAAAAAATCCAAAAATTATTGTTTATGGTAGAATATGTTATCAACATAGAAGTATTGGATTTTTTTCAAATGACTCTATAGGATACCATTATTCAAATCAATTAGCTAAATCTCAACCTTTAACTGATAATTTAGAAGAATTATTAGATCAAGTGAATAAACTTTATCAAACAGATTTTAATGCTATTTTAATCAATAAATATGAAGATGGTAGTGATTATATTAGTGCACATAGTGATGATGAGAAAAACTTATCTAATATTGGAGTGGTAGGTTTATCTTATGGTGCAAGAAGAAAATTTAGAATTAGAGATAAGATGACTAAGAAAATAGTGAAAGATATATTGTTAAAAGAATATGAAATTTTGCAGATGGGTGGTGATTTTCAGAAAGAGTTTACACATGAAATTCCAATAGAAAAAAAGATTACTACTCCGAGATATTCATTCACCTTTCGGAAACATAATATTTAATTAATATTTAATTAAAATTTAATTAAATATTTTTAAGCTTTCTTAGATACAGACTTAGGTTTAGGTTTATAAATTTTAACAAATTCACGACAATCGTCTAATGTTAATTTACTTGGATCCTCAACTGTTTTAGGAACAGGTGCTATTTTTTTGCCATATACAATAAATGGTCCATAAGGTCCATTCATAATTTTAGTTGTTTTATTGAAGACTTTAATAGTTTTATCATCTTTCTCTTTCACCATATCAGTTGCTTGTTCCAAAGTGATATTAGCAGCATCAATATCATCTTTAATACTATAATTTTTACTATTATAATTCAAATAAAGTCCAAATTTACCTTCTTTCAAATAGATATCTTTACCATCTAATTTACCCAAATTTTTTGGATAATTCAATAAATCATTTGCCTCTGTTTCTGTAATAGAATCAACAGAATACTCCTCCTTAATAGAAACAAACCGAACATCTTTCTTATTATTGCTGTCGCCAATTTGTAAAACAGGTCCAAATTTACCAACATATGCATAGATACTTTTTCCTGTCTCATTCTCTTTACCAACTAATCTCTTTTCAATTCCTTTTCTTACAACTTTACTTTCTACAGAGTTTAATTTAACCACATTAGGATGATAATTTTCATAAACATTTTTAACAACATTATTCCACACTTTCTTACCTTTAGCAACTTCATCTAATTCGCGTTCTATTTTTGAAGTGAACTCATACTCTAAAATATCTGGGAAATTATCCAGTAAAAAATGATTTACATCTTTACCTAATTCTGTAGGAAACAATTTATTTCTTTCTGTTTCTAAGATTGTTTCACCATCATTTTCTATAATAGTTCCATTCTCTAATGTATAAACTTTATAAGATACTTTCTTACCTTTCCGCGTTTCCTTAACTACATATGTCCTATCTTGTATAGTGGTAATAATAGATGCTGTGGTAGCGGGTCTGCCAATTCCTAAATCTTCCATTTTTTTAGTTAATGTTGCTTCGCTATAACGTGGTGTAGCTTTTGTAAATTTTTCAGTGGAAGTAATAGTTTTATACTTCATTTCTTGTCCAATTTTAAGAGAATCAATAATTTTAAGATTACGATCCAGTTTTTTTTGTGAATCTTTATCATCAGGATCTTGGTCAACATCTTTATAATCATAAATAATTTTGTAACCCGGAAAAATAATTTTTTCAGCTTTACAAATAAATTTTTCGCTTCTTTGACTAATATCAATATAAACAGTGTAAACTTCTACTTCACAAGGAGACATTTGAGATGAGACAGTTTTTTTCCAAATAATTTCATATAGTTTTTTCTGCTGTATTGTTAAATCAGTGTCATCTAAATTTTCTTTATTAATATTAGTTGGACGAATACATTCGTGTGCTTCTTGTGCATCTTTTGTCTTAGTTTTGTATTTACGTATATTTAAATATTCTTTCCCATATTTCTCCAATATATATTCTTTAATAGATGTCAATGCTTCTGGAGAAATATCTACGCAATCTGTTCTATGATATGTAATATACCCATTTTCATATAATGTTTGAGCATGACTCATAATCATTTTGGCACTCATATTCAATTTTCTTCCAGCTTCTTGTTGCATAGTAGATGTTCTAAATGGCGCGGATGGAAATCTTTTAACTTTTTTATTTTGAATATCAGTAATTGTAAAATTAGCCGTAATACAATGATTTAAAAAGCTATTAGCTTCATCATTGATCTTAAAATTTTTATCTAAATCACCCTCTAATCCATTTTTAAAAATACCAACGGTTTTATAATATGTTTCACTATTAAATTTCTCAATATCGTTTTCTCTATCTATAATTAATCTGGTAGTAACTGATTGAACACGACCAGCACTTAATGCATTTGCAATATGTTTCCAAAGTAACGGGCTTAATTCAAATCCTACTAATCTATCAAGAATTCTTCTGGCTTGTTGTGCATTTACCATATCCATATCAATTTGACGTGGGTTTTTAAGTGCATCTAAAATAGCCTTTTTAGAAATACTATTAAAAACAATTCTTTTTGGATTATTCAAATTTAATACTTTAGCTAAATGCCATGCAATTGCTTCACCTTCTCTATCAAGATCTGATGCAAGAATAACTTCTTTGCAATATTTTTGTGATGATTTTAGGTCAGCAACTTGTTTAGATTTAGTAATAATATATTCTGGATTAAAATTATTTTCAACATTAACACCAATACTATTTTTATCTTTTTTTAAATCTCTAATATGTCCAAAACTTGATTTTACGATATAATCATTTCCAAGAAATGCTTGTAATTTTTTTGCTTTAGTGGGAGATTCAACGATTATAAGAATTTTCATATATTTTGAGAACATAATATAATAAAGATTTTTTTCATTTTTTCATAAATTTTTATAATATTTTTTATAAAAAATTATAATATCATATTTCTATCACAGAAATATTTAACATTAATATTATTTTCATTTTTACATATAAATTCATAGTAATCATTTTCAACTTTAATTATCCATACAGAATTTTGTAAAAATATTTTATCATAATATAACTTTTCTAATTTTTTAAATTTTTTACTTGATAAATGATAAGAGCAATGATTATTTGTAAAATTATTATTTTTAATATATAAAAAATTCATATATATAAATATTGTAAATAATGTTTATATATTTTTTTGAATATATAATTTTATTTTTTTCAATATAAATTATAGTTTTTCAATATATAATTTTAGTTTTTTCAATATAAATTATAGTTTTAATTTATAAAAACATATGGAAAATACAAATAATATAAATTATTGGAAAAAAATAAAAAGTATTAAAAATAATCAGGATTTAGTTTTTATTCATACACCAAAATGTGGAGGTACTTATGCAAGTAATATTTTTGAAAAATTAAACATTAAAAATAAAGGACACAATTTAGCACGGAAAGGAAATGGAATAACTTTTACAATTATAAGAAATCCTATTGAAAGATTTGAAAGTTTATTAAATTATAGATTAAATGAATCTTGTCCAAGAGATGACTGGTCAAAATCATTATATTATGTTTATAAAGATACGTCTATATCTTTGAATGAAATAGTAAATAAAATGACTGATACCGAAATTGTCAGTTTCACACCATATAAAAGTCTTTGTTATTGGTCTATAAATATTGATATTTTTATAACAATTGATAAATTAGAAGAATTCTTATCTTTTTTCGGTTATGATGTTAATTTAGAAGAATTTGAAAAAATGAATGTTTCAAAGAAATTAAGAGGAAAATTCAATAAAATTACTAAAAATAGAATCTATCATTTATATTTATATGATATGATGTTATACACAAAAGTGATTACAGAATAAAATAATATTATAAATTTATTATAATGTATTAAGGCTTAATAAGTCATTTTTACAATGTCTTGTATAATGTCTATTGGAAGACTACCTATAGTTGTTTCTTCTGAATTTTGCAATTCTTCCCAAACAAGCATAGTTGTCTCTGGACAAACTCTAATCGCATGTTGTGTCAAGAATTCTTCAACAGATTCAAACCAAGCATAAGTACAAACATAAATCTGTTCATAAGTTACACTTCCATCAGGTTCATTAATTTTAAAGTTAATGTATAATCTTGTTTCCAGATCTTCATCCCCATAATTAGACCATCCCATAGTATTTGGGTTAACAACACTGTATCCATTACATTTCAGATAAGATAAATTATCTATATTTTCCCTACTAATAATAAAATTATAGACGGGATCAGCTATATCAATTGGTTGAGCCATGTTAATTTAATACCACATTAATTATTATAAATATCATTCATTTTTTTTATAATAAAAATCTATTCTTGATCAATAGCCCAAGAAAATTCATTTTTAATTTTTTCTTCCTCATCTGGTGTGAAATCATTCTCTACGCCAAAATAATCTCTTAATTCTTCTACCGTTTTATTTTTAATAAGATGCGATACATATTTACACCCTTTATCTAAAATAGATTTACAATTTAGATAATTAGATGCGGATAGTAGTTTTAAAAGGATTTCGAAAGATTCATTTCCAATTTGTCCGAAAAAATCTTTTTCCCAGTCCATGAGCAATTCTGCGTGTTGTTTTTCAGATTTTTGAGAAAGCCGATAATATTGAACCACCATATTTAAAGTCTTTACATCAATGGTATCAAGTGGAATATCAATTACATCAGTTAGAATAGAATCACCTCCCATTTCACTCATATCTGCAATCATCTCACTTAAAGTTGTCATTTCATTAAAAATGCTGCCTGGTACTTCAACAATTGTTTCGCAATCACTGTCACTATCATTATTAGAAGATAGACGCAATTTCATAATTTTTTCACTTGTCTTTGTCATTATATAAAATATTTTTTATTATTTATTAAAATATTTTTCATTTTTTTTATAAATAACAATTATCATTTTCTTTTAATACGAATTTTTTTTATACCAACAAATCTCTCTATATCAGTAATTTTATGTTCTTCATGATACATTGATTTTAAATACCATTGCATCGTACCTAAAAATCTACTCATATCTATATTTTCAGTACACTCAATTTCTCTATTACCTTGGTGATACACTTGATTATCTTCCAATTTAATATTTTTAATATCCTCGTCATCTTTTAAATGTATATATCGCTTTTGAGTCATAGGTATTTTAGGTATTTTAATATTACGATTTAATAGTTGATTAATTTTAATAAGATCTACCAAAGAACGAGGTCTTTGTCTAATTAATCTTCTTTCTATATCGCCATTAAGTATCATAAATTTCATCCCCATATAGTAAAAATGATATTTAGGATTGTAGACTATTTCATCAAAATTATTAGCACCCATTAATTGTGCCCACTTAGTACCCCAACTTTCCCAATATAATTTCCACGATGATGTATTTGGCATTGTTATATCAACAAAATAAAACTTAGTTCTTTCATTTAACATATACTTCTCCACTTTTTTGGTATAACAATTACCGTCAATGTAGATATCAAGATCATTAATATTTCTGATGCCATAAGAGTAAAGTATACTACTACTAAATAGCAAAAATCCTCTTCTATTAATTAAATCAACATTTTGACATAACCATCTTTTAAAAGTGGCTAATAGAACACGACTTTTTCTCATTTTAACATCAATATGTCTTTCTAAAATTTGTTCATCTAAAAAGTTTAGACTATTCTGGCAAAAATATATTTGTGCTTGTTCAATAGCTTTGTAGAACTTATTAGTTATATTAAAAGCGTGTTTTTTGATAATATTCTGATTTATATTCTGTTTAATTAAAGAATGATTTTGTTTTTTAATATTATCAAAAAAAATAACTGTTATATATCCACCGTTTTTATCAAATTTATAGACATCTTTCAATAAATCATGAATAGATTCTATATCTTTATATAATGGTGTATCCGCAAATATTTGATAGACTAAAGAATATGCCGCATCAAAACTTAATTCAATATATTTAACATAATAGATGTTGCCATTTTTGTTAAGATATTCTAATAAAGCTATATCCTCAACTTTATCCCAGATTGTGATAATATGTGATAAAGGACGACATTTAATATATTCTAACATTATTTGATCAATTTCCTCACTGGTTGGAAAGATAGTGGTGCCAGAATATTGTTTAGCTATGTCAATTAATTCACGTGAGTAGTTAAGATATTGTAAAGGTTGATGATATTCAAATGCTTCAATATTATCAATCATAGGTTTAACATTGTACTCTTTATTCCATTCAGGATATTTAGTATAATAATATTCCAGATTGCAATCTTTCACATCTTGAGTATGTAATATTTTACATAATTTATCCTTATACATAATTATATAATAATTTATAAAAATAATAATGAATATATAATCAATTTTTTTATATTACAATAGGTAATATATCTTTTTTACAATTATTTATTTTTATAATAAGACCCCACCCTTTGAAGTTTAGAGGCTAATCACCCCGATTGCCCGTCTTCTTCCTCAGGATTCCCAATGAATCTATAAAGGACGGAGTCGAAGTTTTCTCCAGCAGGATTCTCAATGAAACCCTGCAGATCGGCGGAGAAAACCCCAATGAACTCCTGTAGATCGGAGTTGAAGTTTTCTCCACCATCGTGAAAAAAACCCTCCATTTCTCCTTTCATTTCAGAATTAAGAGCGGAAAGGACGTTGGTGAATATCATCCCCGTTATCTCTTGAAATGAGGTTAATCCCCTTGTCATGAGCAATTCCTCCAACGTGGGAGGCAACACGCAGAAGATAACCCTCGGTCTATACAAAGGATCATGCTGTGATAAGGGGTCCATCCACTCCTTGATGTACGACTTCATAGCCGTCATCAAGGTGTCAGGGTTGGGGGAAAACCCAACATTCTGGAGGATTTTCTCCCAGTTGATTTTGATGACAATGATGTCACCAAATCTGGGCACATCCTCCATCCAGGAGGACATCCTATCTGAAAAAGCTTCTTCAGATGGGACGGAGAGGAGGATTCTCTTTTTTATTCCCTCTTCAAAGAGGGAAATTCCAATAAGGAAAAGGAAGGGTATCCTGATCCACTGTTGGATAGCGCATTCATCATAAAATGCATGCCACTCAGCATCAGCAGCAGCATCAGCAGCAGCCTCAGCAGCAGCCTTAGCATCAGCATCAGCCTTAGCAGCAACAGCAAACAACATAGGATCCATGTTGAGTAACAGCAATCGATATTATCCATTCTGAATGTATTATCCATCATTTTTTTATTCTACTTTCTTTAACATTGTTATTCACATACCATATAGTCCTCCCATCCATATTCTTACATTCTACTTTTTCCCCTTTCTTGGTTTCTTTTTGCTGATATACTGCAAAATTATAGGTATGTAATCCTTTTTGATATTGTTTCTTATAACTTTGTAAAATTATTTTATTGATGGATTTCAAAAGTGTAATTAACTCTTCATCACTTAAATTCTCAATTGTACTAAATGGTGAAATTTTAGCATCATATAAGATCTCTGCACGTAGATAATTCCCTATTCCGGAGACAACTTTCTGATTCATTAGAACGGTACCAATTTGTTTTTTTTGTAGAGAAGGTTTACGCATAATTTTGATAAATTGACTTTTAGTAAGATCTTCAGTTAATGGGTCTGGACCTAAAGTATTTAGTTTTTTATCCAATTCTGCTTTATTGAATGAGAACTTGATAGTTCCAAAATTTCTAATATCATTAAAATAGAAATCACCTTTATTAGTTTCAAAAGTAACATGACTATGTTTAGCAGGTTTTAACAATAAATCACCGGTAAGACCTAAAGTTATCCATATAGAGATGTTATTTTCTAAAATAAGGTAAATAAATTTACCTTTATTATTAAAACTGATTATTTTAGATGGTAATATTTTTATAAATTTAGAATATCCAATAGGAGGATTATGTTTTTTATATCTACCACTATTAATGGAAATATTTTTAAGAGTAGCATTTTTAAATTTTTCTCTAATATGATCAACAATGATGGATACTTCGACAGTTTCAGGCATAGTATAACCTTTAATTAGATTTTTAATTTATTCTTTATTTTTACTAATGCTTTTATAGTCAGAAAATAACCTTCTGTTATTGTCTTTCATTCAATAACGTTAGTAATTTCTTGTCAAACTTATTTTGCGAATAAAAAAAGCTTTTATGAAAAAATTGAATATTATTTTGAAATAAAAAAATATTTATTTCATAATAATGCAAAAATACAATAACAATACAGACAAATATATGATTAAGGGAATGCTTACAGAATTAACCCAGCTTTTTCATGAAGTTAGCGTTGTACAGACGCAACTAATGGAGAAATTAGAAGAAATGGATACTGGGATTCAAAAAACAAAAAATCCAAGTAAATCAACTTCAACAACTGCTACATCTACAGTAGATGTTACATCTACAGCACCGGCTACATCTACAGCACCGACTACATCTACAGTAGATGTTACATCTACAACAGGATCAGCATTTGCACCACTTATCAATAGTTTGTTAAATGGTAACCAAGTTGATTCGCAAATGTTAATTCAAACATTTACAGATTTGATGAATCCAACTCATGTAGAAAATGAAGAACAAGAAGATGATATGCCAGAACTTGTGGATGATATGCCAGAACTTGTGGATGATATGCCAATTCCTGTACCTTGTCAATCACAAATTGTAAAAGTGGGGAGTCAAACGGAAAAAGGTACTACATATGATGTAAATATTATGACTGGAACATGTACATGTCCTCATTTCAAATATTCTGGACCACTTGTTTGCAAGCATATTGTGGATGTACAGAATAATCCAAATAAACATGGTTTAACAATGTATGAGTCAAGTATATTAAAAAATGTTATTGATAAGTATTAAAATAAATTATTTATAATTATCTTCTTTGTTTAGATGATCTTCTTTTGGGTGATTTTGATGACTTTTTAAATGATCTCTTTATCTGTTTTTTAGGACTTTTGTTAGTTCTCTTACTTTCTGAAACATCCTTCCTGAAACATTGAATAATCATTGCCTTTTGTTTATCATCCAATTTTCTCATAGTAATTTCCGGCATTTTAGTAGTTAAATTATACTTTTGTCTTCCTAAAATATTAGCTAACTCCATATACAATATATATTTAGGACCAGATCTTTCTACATTCAATAAAGAATCACGTGCCACACTTGCAATACTTGTATCAAATGGAAAGCAATTTTTATATTTATTAAAACCAACCATTTTTGCTGAATTAATGAAGAGACCATGTAATAAGACTAACATAATTGTACTTTCTTCTGTTGCGGTCATTCCACCTTTGTACTTAAAATTGAAATTAAATCCTCCTTTCTGTTCACTATTTTTCACTACACTGGCAGGAATTGGATCAGAAGCATCTTCATTATTGTATATATGTTCCAAGATTTCTTTTTCTTCTTCTTTATTTTTAGGCTTTTTAAAGACTATCTCTCTAACTTCACGCATGATTTCCTGTGAATTACGTTTAATATCCTTCAATTTCTCATATTTTAAGTATCGTTCATTACACCATTGTTTTGTATTGGTAGCGTTATGGGTATCACTGTATTCGCGGAACTGTTTGTACATTTTTAAAAGTGTCATCATATCACCATATGAACTGGTATAACTCTTAACGGCTCTATCATATTTAACTTTTTCTTGTTTATACTCACGTTCCTTCTTATTATAATCTTTATCACCATTTTTAGGTTTTCTACTCCTCATATCCTTGATAAAAGTGTTCATTCTACCATCTGCCTTAGTAATCATGGCTGCTAAAGTGATTGTGTCATACTCTACACGGTGATTGAAACTCTCAATCACAACTTTAGCCATAATTGGATCCAATTTACGAAATTTAGAGATCTTTTCACCTAAATCAGTCAGTTTACCATCCGCACTCATTTTATCAATAGCTCCTAAAGCAAAGAGTCTATATAGTGCTGATTTGATAAAATTCTCACCTGGTGGTTCAATCAGTTCCTTTAATAATTTCAATAGTTCAGATATGTTATTGACATAAGGTAATTTCATAAATCTTAAAAATTCATCTGTTAAATCCGATTTACGTATATCTACCACAGGATAGTCAATAAAGTATTCAAATTCTTTTTCTGTATAGAGGCGATAACATGTACCAGGTTTATTTCTACCTACACGACCACTTCTCTGTATAGCTTGTGCTTTAGAGATTCTTTCTTGCAATAGACGACGTTCCATTTTATCAGGATTGTAACTATCGACATAGGAGTAACCAGAGTCAATTACATACTCTAATCCATTAATAGTGATAGATGATTCTACTGAATTAGTGGCAATCACAACTTTTCTTTCAAAGGGTCCATTGGGGTGATTTCTAAATTTATTAATATTTTTAACATAATCTTGAAGCTCTTTATCTTTTAATGTTTCTCCACTAACTTCAACGCAAAATGGTTTATCTATGTTCCAAGTTTTAACCTCTACCTGTAATTTTTGACAAGCTTCTTTTGCTTCTGCTAAAGAATTAACAAAAAATAAGATCGCACCATCATCAGTTTCATTTAACAAAGTTACAATTCTATCAACGCCTGCTTTAAGAAAGTCTGTTTCTGGATTTTTCAATTCATTACCCTTAGGTAAATGGATATTTTCAACAGGAAAATTACTACTACCTGCCACTTTTATTTCGCTATAACTGTAATCATTTTTGAAATAGTTGGCGAAAATCTCTGGATTGATTGTGGCACTCATAATAATCAATTTCAATTTAGGATTCAATTTTAATGCCTTTTTCATCAATAATAGTAAAAGATCTATCTGAATACCTCGTTCATGTGCTTCATCTATAATCACAATATCATAAGCCTTCAATTCTGGGTCATTAATTAATTGTGCCACTACACTACCATCTGTAGAGACTAAAATTTTAGTATCTTGACTCTTACTGGCTCTACCACTGGGTAATTTGGATCCTCTAAATTGATAACCAACTTCTTGACCTAACTCAACATCACCAATGATGGCAGCTGTACTTGCAGCACTTAAGACTAAACCACGTTTAGGAATAGTCATTACAATTTTACCTTGATAATCTAATGTATGTAAGGCAAAGAATGGTAAAAGAGTTGATTTACCACTACCAGTTCCGGAAATTACTAAAAGTACTTGGTTATTTTCAATGAGATCTACAATTTTCTTAGCATCTTGATAGACTGGAAGATTAAACCACCATTTATCAGAATTTTTATAATTATTACTGTATGATTGTCCAGTAATAGGATTGGTATTTTTACTATTTGGATCTAAAATACCTTTATTCATATATAGTATGGTTATATATTTATTATTTTTTAAAGAATTTAAATAATTTCCTTTTTTTCTTTTTTTCTTCAATTTCCGGATAGTTATTAAATTTGTGAAGGACTTGTTCGTTTAATTTTTCTAAACACTCTGTACATGTAAATGATACTGCTTTATATTGGTCTTTAGATAATACATATTTTGTCATAACCGGTGTATTCATTACATTTTGACATCTAAGTGCCAATGGATCAGAGCATTTAGCATTATTATGTATAGGATATTTTGTATCCATTGTAAGTATTCAATATTTTAAATAATAAAAAAATGAATCATTTTTTATAAAAGAAAAATATTAAATTTAACAAATGTTTAATCACTTAGAACAAAAACAAGTATTATTATCTGACTGTGGAGATGTTACTTTTGCAATATTTTTCAAATCATACAATATTTATTCTAATAGACTTAAAATGAGGGGAAATATTGAATTATTGGAAAATATCACTGATTTATCAACAGATGAAGAATTTTTTCAAATTATGAAAAAACAATTTGTTAAAGTAACTAAAAAATTTAGATATAAATACAAAGTTTTATATAAAAACATTTTCTATATTAAAGATAGTCCATCAGAACATAATTGGAGGAAAACAGTATATGATGACTATAAAACAAACAGAAAAAACACAAAATATAAAAAGAGGTCTTTCAACCTTGGTAATGTTTTTAAAAGAGTCTATGCAGAAATATATCCAGAATTAAAAAAAACTTTTGACATTAATATTATTCAAATAAATAATGCCGAAGCAGACGATACTATTTCTGTTATGACAAGATTAATACCATCAAGTATTTCTGTTTATATTATTTCTTCTGATACAGATTATTTACAATTACTTAACAGAAGAAATACATTTATTTACTCCTTGAATGGAATTTTTATTAATAATAAGTTAAATGGTAAAACAGCAGAAGAAAAATTATTACATAAAATTATTTGTGGTGATAAGACTGATAACATACCACCTTGTATACCTAATAACAAATTAGCTAATTATTATTTAGAAAATTTAGAAGAATTATGGGAATATTTAAATAATGATAATGAATTATTAGAGAAATTCAATAGGAATAGAACATTAATTGATTTTAATTACATACCTGATAGTATTAAAAATGATATTATTAAATCTTGTAATCATAAAATTATTAAATGTATCTAAATTTTTTTTTATAAAATAAAAATTAATAAGTCATATTAATGAGACATTAATTCTTTAAATTGATCAATAATTGAATCAATATTAATTTCATCATCTGTTTCCTCAACAAATTTAGCATTAGTTCCTTTCTTCAGTTTAGATTGTTTAGACGAAGAAGATTTTTGAACATGACTTAAAACAAACTCTCTCATCATATTAGAAAGTGCACCACCAATATGTTTGCAATTGTTTCTTGGTGGCGTAATATTCCATTGATCTCCACAATTACATTCAAATTTAACGCCGTATTGATTATTTACAATCTTAACATTGTATATTTTGTTTGAATCAGTTTCAGATTGTACAACAAAAATTACCTCGTTTTCACTTGTTAATGGTGTTGCAGGCAATTCTTTTTTAACAAGTTCACTACAATTAGAGAGTTTGTTTTCAATTGCTTTCCTTTTTCTGGATGGTGTTTGTTTAGATACTTTTTCTGAAATACTAACTTGAAATGATGACATTTATAGATAACATTTAACATATTTATAAAATTATTAATCAATTTTTTATCATGATTATAAATTATAAAATATAGATTATAAATTATAAATTATCAATTATAGATTATCAAATATAGATTATAGATTATCAAAAATATTTAAGGAATTAATTATATATATAATACCATTATGACAAGATGCCAAGGATATAATAAACATGGTAAAAAGTGTCGCACCAGGATTAAAAATAGCGAATTTTATTGTTGTTCAAACCATAAACCCAAAAATCATGAAGATATTTTAGAAGAATGTAATATATGTTGTTCTGAATTGAATAACAGTGATCTGAAAATACTTAAGTGTGGTCATGCTCATCACAGAAGTTGTTTAGTTGCATGGATGGATACAACGCGAGATAGTATTCCAGAATGTCCATTATGTAGAACTCCTATTTATTGGAATAGAAATAATGCGATTACTACTTAAAAAGATTATATAATAATAATATATATCATGGAAACACATAAACTGTCTAATACTTGGGTTCTCTGGTATCATCATGTGAATGATAATAACTGGATGGAAGAGAGTTATACTAAACTCTTTAAAATCAAAACAATTGAAGATTTTTGGTCAATTATGAATACAATTAAAACATATACTGCGGGTATGTTTTTTTTAATGAGGGATGATATATTTCCCAGATGGGAAGATATTAATAATTTGGATGGTGGTTTTTGGTCATTCCGTACTACTAAGAAAGATTCTGATCAAATTTGGGAAAATTTATTAATTGCTTTGATTGGTAATACTTTAACTAAAAATCCAGAAGATATGGAAATGATAACAGGTATTTCAATTAGTCCAAAAATTAACAATTGTATTATAAAGGTTTGGAATAATTCATCTAATAGAAAAGATGTCAATATTCTAAATAATAATATTTATGGCATTGAACTTGAAGACTCATTTTATAAAAAACATCAAGAGCAATCTGATTTTAATAAATTAACATAAAAAGGCGACTTCCTCTGTTGCAAAAGTTTATTATATATTTTATTATATAATAAATTATTTATCTGATATATCATAACTTTGGTTAATAAATTTATCTCTGAAATCACATGCTAAACTATAAGCGCTTTGAGAGCCATATTTATCAATACTGTATTTTTTATAGATATTATTTCCATTAAAATCGTGACCTTTAACTTCCCAATACTCTTTATTTTTGAAACATCCTTTATAAACACCTGTAAAACCACTGGTGTTATCTTTTCTTTTGATATGATTAAAACTTTTTATTTTTCTGGCGGTTTCTTCATCTGTAACTAATAAATTTTCAGTTGTATTATTCATTTTATTGGTATCTTTATGAACAACATATTTTTCATCAGTAAGAAAATTATGTAAATATATTTTTTTACGTTTTTTATCTTCTGATATCATTGTTCCAACATAACCATCAATTAAATACCAAATATACTTTTCTATTTTATCCAAATTATTTTTATTAGTAATAAAATATTTATCAAAAGTTAAATGAACACTTATTTTATCACCATCAATGTAATAATAATTTTTAGTATAATTATTATCAATAGACCATTTCTTCTTATAATCAACCGCATTTTGATAAGCAGTCTCTTGAGGTATATTCATAAATGAAAACTTTTTTTTATGTAAAATTTTTTTATCCTTAATGACTTTGAAAATATATTTATTATTTTGTTTAATAATAGTACCAAGATATTTAGATAAATTAGAAGAATAATTCATATATATCAATGAAATATATAAAAATTTATAAATTTATTTTATAATTAATTTTAATCTTTCCATCAAATTTATTAATAATATAAATATTAATCTTATTATCATTTAAATCTTTAAATATATAAAATTCATCATATTTTGATACATCTTTCGCTATCCTATTTAATCTGTAAATGTTTATATTAAATTTTATATTGTGACTACACACAAAACTCTTAAATATCTTTTCAGATAATTTTATACAAAAACCATTCTCCTTCTCATATATTAAAATACCACCCTTACTCACATCTATAGTAATAGAATTATCCTTGAAAATAGATATAATATTCATTATTATATCCATATATTTATCACTTTGCTGTGTAACTAAATAAAAATTATGATCTTTTAATCTCTTCCTAAAATTTTGATTCAATAATTTAAACATGTCTCTATTTATTAACATCAAATGATACAAATCTATCACATTTAAATTATCAGATACTATCTTAATTATATCCGTACATAATATCATTATCACTTAATATATAATAATATTTCTTTATATAATTACTCATTTGTTGGAATTTTTGGTGCAAGTGCCAATTTAAGTTTACCTAAATTACCTACCGTGAAATTGATAACAATCGGGAAATTATTTTTCATATATATTTCTATCGTATTACACAAATTTGTACATTTAGTAAATAAAACTAAATGCTTCAAATTATAATAACCTTGGATAATATTAGAAGCTTCATTTGCCTTCACAAAATTTACACCATCTGCAGTTTCACCAATTTTAGTCTCCTGTTTGGCAAAATCACCCCTGCAACTGAAAATTAATTGAGAACCAACACTCTTAATTTCAATTGTATCAGATAAATTACTCATGTCTCTACAAATCTTTTGAAAATCTACTGACGGCATTGTCATAATAGACCCAAATTCTTGAGGTGGAATATCAATATTCTCCTCATTAAGATCCATCAAATTAAGCTCAAATGTTGTTTGACTGTTCTTCTCGCTATTTTCAATCACAATTCCTAAGACATTCATATTGATATCATCAATAAAGAATGTTAATGTATCAGTATTAGTTGCTGTCTTAATCAATTTGAAAAGATTTAACATACTTACACCAACAATCAACTTCTTTTTGCAAACATATTTATCAAATTTATCCGTGTTTAACTTTAAATGAACAAGAATTGTTTTAGATGAATCCATAGCAACTATCTTTAATCCAGTCTCATTGAATTCAATATTAGCATCAGTTAAAATTTCTTTTAAAGCCTCAATTAAAACTTTAATCGCATTTGTTTGAACAGTCTTCAACTCTAATAAATACATTGCGTCTATTTATATTCTAATAAATATCTATAATTCTTTAAGTATGTTATATAAAATCATATAATTTATTCATCGGAATTAGTAATTTCACAGTCTAAAATTGAAAATCTAACAATAGATGAATAATTATCATATAAAATTTTATTAATAAAGTTATAAGCTTCATTTGTTTGTTTAATATCTGATGCACCTGTAATAATAATCTTACCACTCTGGAAAATAGCAATCGTAACTATTTTACAAATATTTTTTTTTCTTAAATTTTTTTCTAATCTACACTTTTCATCACATTTACACAATCCATCTTTGTAAATATTCTTCTCATTCCACATGTAACTTATTTTAACACCCTGATATATAGCCGGATCATATGAAACATAAATTTTATAATTTTTAACTAATAAATTATATAACTTCATTCTATCAATTTTAAAACCAACTATGTAATCAGTATTAATTAATGTAATATTATAATTTATAGCTGCAAAAGTAGAAATATCAGATTTCTTATAAAATACATCGGGATACTTCTTTATTTCAGTAATAAAATTATTTATAGCTTTAATACCATCATCGTCATATAAACATCCTGTCATAGAAATACTACCATTCAAAAAGAATTTAATATTTATATTCTTGTGTTCTTTAAATGGTTTTATTAAAATAGTTACTTGATTATAAAATTTTTTCTTTTTAGAAACATTATTATTATCATTATCATTATCATTAGATTTTTTATTACTATTTTTAGGTTTTTTAACACATCCAACACTTATATCTTTATATTCTAAACCAACAATAGTATCACTCTCATCATTTTCTATAATATCTTTTAAGATATTTGCTGCTTTCTCCATATCTATTTTATTTGTTAATTGACATTTTGCTGATTTAGTAGAAACATGTAATTCACTCGGTTTTTCAATAGATGATACATTTTTTTTTTCATTAACCATTTGTAAAAATTTTAACATATTAATATCCTCTTTACTATAATTCTGATTATCATCTTTTAAAGTTAAACTGTTTAATAAAGAATTTAAATTTTTAACAGACATATTTAAATCTATAACAAAGTATTTAAAGAACTTTATCCTTAAGTACTTTTCATTTTTTTTTAAAATGTTAGTAAAAAAAAGTTTAAAAAAATATTTTTATTAAATAAAGATATGAGTAAAGTAACAGTTATTCTTCCTGTTTATAATAATAAAAATGATGTTCAAAAAGCTATTATGTCTATTATAAATCAAACTTATAAAAATTGGGAATTATTAATTATTAATGATGCCTCAACAGATGGAACGGAAAATATTCTCAAAAAATATAGTGATAATTCCAATATTAAAATTATTAATAATGAAAAAAATATGGGGTGTTATTGGTCTCTAAATCATGGAATCAGTATATCAGATTCACCATATATTACAAGAATTGATTCAGATGATATTTATCATAGAGATAAATTGAGTAAACAAGTGCAATTCTTAGATAATAATCAAAATTATATAGGAATGTTTACAAAATGTAGAATTGGTAATTCAACAATGCCAAAATGTATGGCAACACTTATAATGAGAAGATATATAGTTGATAAAATTGGTTATTATGATAGTGTCAGATTTGCGGCAGATCTGGAATATAAGCGTAGAATGTTTTTATATTTTGGTGAAAGTAAATTTAAGTTGTCAAATGAAATTATGTATTTTATTAAAGTTCGTCCCATCTCATTAAGTAAAAATAGAAAAACTGGTATGCATACTATTCCCAGAGAATTATATAATAAAAATTTCATTGCTTGGCATAAAGAAAATACAAATAGTAAAGAAAATTTGTATATGTCATTCCCTCTTGAAAATAGACCATTCAAAATTCATCCATTATCACAAGTTTAATCACCTTTTTTAACATTTGGTATACATTCACTCTTGAAATATCCAGGATTACAATTATACCCCCCTATATTTTTAACAGCTATCACATCTTCTTTTGGATACTGATTACGACAAGCTTCTAAATGATCATAATAATTATTAGATGATAAACATGTCGTTGCCATATTATACATATCAAAACCATCGTGTGCGTTAGTTGTACATTCTGCAATTGCCATATTATCATTTTTACCACAACAACCTTTTGTTCCTTTCAATATTTCACGATATCCATAATTGTTTCCATATTTTACTTTACACCAATAATTAAAATCTGATGTTACTGGTTTACAATCTGTATATTTCTTATCTTTTGGTAAAATACATTCACATCTTGCATTAAATCTTGCTGTTTTATCGCATATATTCATCATATTATCTTTTTTGTTTTTTATTGGTATAGGACATGGACATTTATTGGGAGTTTGAGCTTTATAAAATGGTCCATAATTTTTTTTACAAATTTCATTAAAATTTGTTCCACGTGGATAACACTTATCCAATTCAAGAACTTCTCTAACATTCATAATACTTTGTCGAACAATACCTTGTTTTTTATATAATTTATTATACATATCATCAATTTCTTTTTTAGATATTTTTTTATAATCTATCTTTTTATCATCTTTTTTATCATTTTTGACTTTATCTCTAATAAGCGATGACATGGAAACACACTTATTTCCGTATTTTGGTAAAATTATACCCCATTCTGTATCTTTTTTATTTTTATCTTTCGTTATTTGACAAGGACCAGGTGAAATAGCTTTCTTATCTTTTAATTCAATTTGTGAAATAGATTTCTTAAGTTCATCCATTTTTTTATCACATTGTTCTTGAGATACAGATAAATTTTTTTTTAAATTTTTAAGTTTTGGATCAACAAATTTTTTTGATGTTCCGTCTGATGAAATACAATTACCACTGCTATCTCTAATACACCATTTACCATCATTTAATTTTGTAATACCTACTGGTGTATAGAATTGTTCAAAACAAGATTTATCTAAAGTAATAGATTTTGGATCAGAACATCCAAAAGATTTAATATTTACCAATAATAAAAGGAATACACAAAGTATAACTATAAATAAAAGAATAGGTATACCTGTTCCAACATTTACAGAACCAAAGTAACCTATAGAAACAGTTGAAATAATAGTATAAAAAATAAGAATAGTAATACCATAAATACGATATAATGGGAAAAATAAAAATATAAAAGCAATAATAATAATAATAAATGATAAAACTATTAAAGAAATAATAACATTATTGGATAAAAAATCCATTACAATATATTATTATTATATATTTTTTAATTATATAATAATAAAATTTATATATATAAATTCATGAATTTTCAGTAGGAGGAAATTCTGGTACACAAATATTCCTTTTAAGTATTTCTATATATTCATCATTATTATTTAAATTATTGTTTATATTATTTATACTTGTATCAAATTCATCTAACTGAATATTTACATCTGACATATTATTGTTTATAATTAAATTATTCATATTTATTTTTTCCATATTATCCATTATTTTTTCCATATTATTCATTATTTCATTATTATTATTCATTATTTCCGTTTTATTATTCATTATTTCATTATTATTATTCATTATTTCATCTTTATTATTAATTATTTCATTTTTATTATTTATTATTTCATTATTATTATTTATTATTTCTTTATTATTATTCATTATTTCCATTTTGTTATCTATGCAACATTTTTCAAGAATATTTATTTTATGTTCTAATTCATTTAATTTTTCTATTATCTTTTCCTGATTTTTATTTAAAATTTTAACATTAAATGATAAACAATTTATAATTTTCTCCATAATTATATTAATGTTATCCTATAATACATAATAATATAATAAATTATATATTTTAAAATAATAGAAATTAAAGAATATATTATATGCATAAATTATAAAAAACAAAATGTCATCCGGAATTCAAAAAATTCAACTTTCCAATTCCGTTTATTTGAAAAGACAAGCATATAACACAACAGAAGAAGATATTGGTATATTCAATAGTTCTGATGATGTCAATAAACTAACTGAATTATTAGGCGATGGTGTTAATGGTATTGTAGGTGCATTTGCTCATCTTTCAGGTGAAATGTCCACTGATTATAACAGTTTAGAAACAGTGATTTCAAATGCCGATGTTTCATTAACCACAAGAGTTAGCACTGAAGAATCACACAGAATTTCTGCCGATACTTCATTAACCACAAGAGTTGGTGTTGAAGAATCACACAGAACTTCTGCTGATACTTCATTAAACACAAGAGTTAGTGCTGAAGAATCACACAGAACTTCTGCTGATACTTCATTATCTGTGAATATCCAGGATCTTGAAGATGCTGTAGATGGTCATGTGGTTGCCCTTGAATCTGCCGATACTTCATTAACCACAAGAGTTGGTGTTGAAGAATCACACAGAACTTCTGCTGATACTTCATTAAACACAAGAGTTAGTGCTGAAGAATCACACAGAACTTCTGCCGATACATCTTTAGAAAGTGTGAATGTCGATTTATCTAATGCGATTGATTCAGAAGAAACAACCAGATCTGCTGCCGATGCTTCATTAACCACAAGAGTTAGTGCTGAAGAATCACACAGAACTTCTGCTGATACTTCATTATCTGTGAATATCCAGGATCTTGAAGATGCTGTAGATGGTCATGTGGTTGCCCTTGAATCTGCCGATGCTTCATTAACCACAAGAGTTAGTGCTGAAGAATCACACAGAACTTCTGCCGATGCTTCATTAACCACAAGTGTTAGCTCCGAAGCAAGCACAAGATTTGCGATAGATAATTCATTAGAAAGTGTGAATGTCGATTTATCTAATGCGATTGATTCAGAAGAAACAACCAGATCTGCTGCCGATGCTTCATTAACCACAAGAGTTAGTGCTGAAGAATCACACAGAACTTCTGCCGATGCTTCATTAACCACAAGTGTTAGCTCCGAAGCAAGCACAAGATTTGCGATAGATAATTCATTAGAAAGTGTGAATGTCGATTTATCTAATGCGATTGATTCAGAAGAAACAACCAGATCTGCTGCCGATGCTTCATTAACCACAAGAGTTAGTGCTGAAGAATCACACAGAACTTCTGCCGATGCTTCATTAACCACAAGTGTTAGCTCCGAAGCAAGCACAAGATTTGTGATAGATAATTCATTAGAAACAAGACTTATCAGTGAGGAAAGCGCAAGAGCATCAGTTGATGCTGTTTTAAATTCAGTCGATGGTACATTAACAGCACTTGTTACAGGTATCAGTGTAGATGAAACCCAGTTAAGTTCTCTTAATGTAGTATTAAGTTTATATGAATCTGCGGATACCCATATAGTTGAAGGTATTGTTGCTAACCAAAGTGCAACTAATACAATTTTAAGTGTGCTTAACGATCTTCTTCCAGAAGCAAGTTTACCAACTTCTATTGATGTACATCCATCATCTTCTTAAATAAAATAAAATAAAATAAAATAGAATAAAAAAATTACATTAAATTAATTTTATATATTATGTTCAATTAAATATATAAAATTCTTATATATATATATATATATATAAATGTCAATCTTAACTTTCAAAAATAATCATATAATAATAAAAAAAAGTTTTGAAAATTATGCTGACAAATATAAATTAAATTTAATAGAAGATGATATTGAATTGCCAGAAATATATGATAAAATTAAAGGAAAACAAGCATTAAAAAAAATACTATTAATAAAAAAACATATTAATAATAATAAAAGAATTATATGGTTAAATAATTCTTTATTTATAACTTCATATTGTGATTTATTATTAAATATTGATACAAAAAAAATAGGATGTTATAATTATGGTGTATTGAATTATGAAAAAGAACCAATTCTTGTTAAAAATTTATTAGGTTTAAATATTAGTAAAAGTAAAATTATTAATACATCTATTCTTGTAATACCTGAATATTTTAAAAAATACTTTACAGATGATTTTATAAATGCAAGATCAACTTATTTTGATTATTCATTTGGTGATACATTATTTTTTAATGATATTATACACAAAAATAATTTAGAATATCATTTTTTAGACTATTCATATAATTCTATGTTAACAACAGAAGATAATCAATATGATGATGATGTTGAGTTATTTAAACAAAAATTAACAACAGAAATAAATAAATGTAATGATAAAGTTAAAGAAACAAATATATTTAATCTAAAAGATATAAATAATATATATATATTAAATAAAGTACTTGTTAATTTAGCAAATTATTATTATACAGATAATGAAATATATACTAATAAAAAATATATAGGACTTACTATAAATAATAAAGTAAATGAAATTTATTCATGTGGTATTAATTTAAATATTTATTTTTGGTATGATTTTATTAAATTATGTGGTTACGAACCAATACTAATATCACATAATATTGATAAACAAGGTATAAAAATGTTTGATAAACATTATAATATTGTTGATGCTAAAAATGCAAGTTCTTATTATTTATTTAATGATTTAACACTATACATAAATATTGGATTATCTATTGTATTTTTAGCGCAATATTTAAAAAATAAAATTAAAATAATAGATATAATGTTAGGTAGTGTATTTTATAATGATATATTAAATTTAGTAGGAAAAGAATGTATAAATACATCTGAAGTATTAATTGATATATTTGATGAAATATGGATTTCTCCTCATTTTGAATTTTCAATTGAATATCTAAAATCAAGATATAAAACTGATAAAATTTATGTTTGTCCCTATTTCTGGGAACCATATAATCTTAAAAATTTTGAACTTTTAGAATTTAATAAAGATGATGTTAAAATTGGTGTTATTGAAAGTAATTTAAACTTTTATAAACATTGTGTAGTTCCAATAATGATTGCAGATAAAAAACACGAATATATAAAAGATATAAAAATTTTTGGATCATTACAATTTAAAGAAAATAGTTTTTTCAAATCATTGGTACTTAATACAGACTTGCATAAAAATCAAAAAATTTCATTTGAAGGACGCTATGCATTTAACTATATTTTTAATAAATTAAGTAATTGTGTTATTTCATTTTCACAAGATTGTGATTTAAATTTTGTTTCATTTGAATGCTTATATTTAGGAATACCGTTAATACATAATTCTGATATGTTAAAAGATTATGGATATTATTATAATAGAATGAATATAGAAGATGCTTCAAATCATCTTGAAAATATTTGTAAAAATTTTGATAAGAATGATTATATTGAAAAAAATAAACCAATATTAAATAAATATTCTATTTATAATGAAGAATATAAATTATGGTTTATAAATAAAGTTAATAATTTATTAGTAGATGTAAAAACAATTTAATAATTAACACTTTGTACATTTATTGCTAAAAAATTAATTATAAAATATACAAGAAAATAAAAATATTATAATAATTAATTATTATAATATATAATATATAATATCAAAAGATATACCTAATATATTATTACATAGTATTTCTTCTATTTTATCATAATTATTGAATGGTAACACATCTGCTTTAAAAACATTGTAATTTGATAAAGGTGTTAAATAGAATATATTTTTAGCATTATTAAATACCCCTTTATCCACTATATGTGATATATAAAAATATTTATATTTATTGTTATTTTTAACACATTTATACTCCGATGGATGAAGAGTTCCTTCTATAAAATAGTCATAAGTTTTTATATTTTCTATTGTAATATCTTGATATTTTTCAGTTATATATTTACAAAATTGATTTTGTAATTCACTATTTTTTTTTGAAAGATTTAAATAGATTTTACATTTATCATTATTATCAATTATTTTAGTATAATTAATAATAATACTCTCTAATATTTCATAATGTCCAGAAAATGAATTGTTTATTAAAAGTATTTTATCCGTCATTATAACTTATATATAAAAATAGTTAAGAAACTAATTGTAAAATAAATAAATTTTTATTTAGTAATTAATTCAAAAATATTATAAGCTATTTTTGATAATTTATATTTTTCTAAATAGTTTTCATACATTTTTCTATTATCCTCCTTTGAGAAATTGTTATTATTTTCTACAATTTTATTAACTACTGAATCAATATTTTTAAACTGAAATTCATTTGGAATAATATTAGATATATAATTAAGACAATTGCCTACATAATATGAGTATACTCCATAACTTAATGCTTCATGTGAACTAACATGAAAACTTTCAACATCTGAACAGATCAAAATATGACCCATTTTATTATAAAAATTTGAAAGATTTGAGTTATATGGCAAAATATTAATATCTGATTGATTTATTATTTTTGTCTTATAATATTCCATTTCAACAGGTTTTTTTCTAACAAAATTAATACTTTTTCCAATAAGATATAAATTATATTTTGAATCGTATTTTTTTAATTCTCTATAAATATTAATTGCTATATCTGGTCTTTTTAATTTTGGAACATATCCAACCATACATATATTAAATTTTGTTTCATCATTATTTAATATTTCTTCATCGATTTTTGGATAATTAATATAATTGTGAATAACACATGTTTTATTAATACTTGCTTTAATTTTAGATTTTACAATATTTTCAATATAAGGATTTATAAAAATTACTTTTGTAATATTTTTCCAATTTGCTTCAAAAATAAATTTTTTCAAAATTTCACATCTATGTAATCTAACAAATAACTTTTGTTTTTTAGGATTTACTATTTTTGATAAAAATACTGTATAATGTAAAAACCATTCAGAGAATATAATATTGTATTCTTTTACAACTCTCTTTAATTTTATTTTCTGTTTTTTATTTAGATTTTTAATTTGATATTTTTTAATCAAATAATTTTTATTATTTTGAAGTAAATCAATAATACTATTTATAAAATGAAAATTGTGACTAACAAATAAAATTTTTGTTCTTGTATCAATATTCCTCTTATTTGTAATAACTTTTTTTACAATAATTTTCTTTACACCTGGTTTTTAATAGGTTTTTTCAATATCGGTTTCTTAATAGGTTTTGCCAATATTGGTTTCTTAACAGGTTTTTTTAATATTGGTTTCTTAACAGGTTTTGTTAATATAGGTTTCTTAATAGGTTTTTTAAATATTGGTTTCTTAATAGGTTTTGCCAATATTGGTTTCTTAATAGGTTTTGTTAATATAGGTTTCTTAATAGGTTTTTTAAATATTGGTTTCTTAATAGGTTTTGTCAATATAGGTTTCTTAATAGGTTTTTTTAATATTGGATTCTTAATAGGATTTTTATTAGAATTTATTATATTTTTTTTAATTAATAATTTATTTTTATTATTCATATATTTAATATATATGAAAAAAATAAATTTTAATAATAATAAAAAAGTTTTACAAAAATCAATATTAAAAAAAATAAATAATAAACCAATCAGAAAACCAGTAAATAAACCAATCAGAAAACCAGTAAATAAACCAATCAGAAAACCAGTAAATAAACCAATCAAAAAACCAGTAAATAAACCAATCAAAAAATTGGCAAATAAACCAATCAGAAAACCAGTAAATAAACCAATCAAAAAATTGGCAAATAAACCAATCAGAAAACCAGTAAATAAACTAATCAGGAAACCAATCAATAAACCAGTAAATAAACCAATCAATAAACCAGTAAATAAACCAATCAGAAAACCAGTAAATAAACTAATCAAAAAATTGGTAAATAAACAAATTAAAAATGGAAACAAGTTTGATATGAGAAATTTAACAACAAATAATACAAGTAAACATCGTAAAACTATAAATAAAGGTATAAATAATTTAGTAAGTGTAATTATACCATCATATAACTGTGAAAAATATATAATAGGTACTATTGAATCAGTTGTTAATCAAACATATAAAAATTGGGAATTAATTATAATTGATGATGCATCTCCTGATAATACCCACGATATAGTTTCAAAATATATTGAGGAAAATAACTTAAATGATAAGATAAAACTTATTAAAAATACTAAAAACAAAGGTTGTTATGTTAGTTTTAATATTGGTATAAGGCAATCAAAAGGGGAATATATTTGTATATTAGGATCTGATGATAAATATCATTTGAATAAATTAAATATACAAACAAATATATTGAATAAAAGCAAAAATTTAGTTGCAACACTCGGATTTTTTAAAAGAGGTACTAAAACTGTAAAAAGAAAAAATATGACATCTTGTACCATCATGTTTAGAAGACAAATTATTAATAAAATAGGATATTTTGATAGCGTAAGATATGGTGCGGATGATGAATTTATGCATAGAATACTCACAGTTTATGGTGTTAATAAAGTAAAAACTGTTAATGAAGTTTTATATAATGCAGTAATTCGCACAGGATCTTTAACCAGAAGTAAAAAGACAGGATTCAAAACAAAAAATAGACAAAATTATTGGAGATCTGTTTTAGAATGGCACAATAGAGATCGTAGAAATTTATATATTAGTTATCCATTAAAGAGAAGACCTTTTCCTGTTCATAAATCTATGATAAATGGTTAATTATTTTAATAATATTATCTGTAGTATTATACTGATATAACAATGAATAATTATTATTAGGATTAAAATTTATAATACTTTCATAAATGTTATTCGTTACTAATATATTTTTACCTTCATCAATAGTTTCTATCCATTCAGTCTCTTCTCTTAATGTTATGCATGGAATTTTTAATTCATATGCTTCTTTTTGTAAACCACCAGAATCAGTAATTAATTTTAAACTAAATTTAAGTAATGTTATCATATCAATATGATTAACAGGGTCAATAATTTTAATATTATTTGGAACAATTAATTTTTGAAGATACTGTTTAATACGTGGATGCATTGGATAAATAATAGTTTTATCCAATTTTTCCAATTCACTAAATATATAATTCAATTTATCAACATTGGTATTATTTTTTCTATGTATAGTCAGTAAATAGTAATTATTTTTTTCAATATTGTACATGTCTAATAATTTATCATTTTTATTAATTAATTCTAACTTATTTCTTAACAATTCAATCATCAAATCTCCAACACAATAAACATTTTTATTAATACCCTCCCTTTTTAAATTATTGATACTATTTTGATTAGGACAAAATAATATATCTGAAATATGATCAACCAGTACACGATTTACTTCTTCAGGCATACATTTATTATAAGATCTCAAACCTGATTCAATATGAATAATTTTAATATCTAATTTATTTGCTGCTAAAGCACCTGCTAATGTGGTGTCACAATCTCCATAAACAATAACATATTTTGGCTCTTCTTTAATAAGAATATCTGATATTTCATTGATCATAAAACCCAATGTGTGGTTCTTACTAATATAGGAAATATCTATATGATATTTAGGTTTAGGTACTTCTTTTAAAAAATATTCTGACATATTTTTATCAAAATGTTGTCCACTATGAACAATAATTTCTTGAATATTGTTTTTAATAAATTCTTTAGATAAAGTCAACATTTTTATAAATTGAGGACGAGTACCAACTACTGTGACGATTTTCATGTATATATATTTATCTATATTTTTTTAAAAATGTTACAATATATCCTGGTATATATTTTTCCATGCTAATATATCCTAATCTTTTATGTTTGTTATATGAAACAAATTTTCTATTTGGTTTTGTATAATTTTTTCTCCTTCCCAATGAAATATTATTTGCACCATCTGTATCTATGCTATATTTCCAATTATTACCATCAATAGATGTATCTGCAAAAATATAATTATTCGCAGTTATCTTATTACGTCTCTTAACAAAATTTCTAATATATGAATCTATACCTTTCTTTATATTTTTTAATGGGAGTGCTTTAATATCTGGTGTACGTAGTGCCATATTAAGATGATTTCCCTTAATAGATCTTTTATTATCAATTTTACCACCATCATAAAATACTTTTTTATTATTTAATAAATTGTAAAATAATCCTCTTAATTGTGTTGAAAAATAACATCTTCTATTTTTAAAATGCTGATAATGAATATACAATCTTTTTGGAGATGAATAACAATCTGCTGCTTGTAAAACATACACTTTTGATGTATTAGACGCTAAAAGAGCGATTGATTTCCATTTTTCAATTAAAAGAATTCTTTTACGAATACCTACATAAACAATCCTTTTACATCCTGGTAGCTGTTCTTGATAAGTTTTGACTAAATCATAAGATAATCCATCTTCTTCAACTATAATTAATTCCCAATTGAAATTAATATTTGTCTGATTTTTTAAAGATTCTAAAGCTAAATAAATAATATTTTTACTATTGTATGCCGGTAAAGCAACTGTTAATTCTATATTTTTATCAGCTTCCCATATAAAGGTTTTATTATCTATTTGTATATTTTTAAAAATATGTTTAATATTATCTATTGTATTAACTGTACTTATCAAGTTTGTATTGATTGATGGATTTAATAATTTGTTTGTATCAGAGTTTTTATTAGTTGAAACTAATTTATTATTTATTATTTTTTTTTTTACTACTCCTCTCTTGGGAATAGGTTTTTTAACAACAGGTTTTTTTAAAACAGGTTTTTTAACAATAGGTTTTTTTAAAACAGGTTTTTTAACAATAGGTTTTTTAACAATTGACATTTTAGGAATTATTCTTTTTTTGATAATAGGTTTTTTAGGAATTATTCTTTTTTTGATAATAGGTTTTTTAATAAGAATTTTTTGATCAAGATTTTTAATACCAACATTATTTGTAGTAAAAAAAGCTTCTTTAGGAATAACTCTATTTTTAATTATTGGTTTTTTTACAATAGATTTTTTAACAACCATTTATAATATATATATAAGAATATATTCTAATATATATTATAAAAAATGACAACTAAAATGTTTGACCCAACAATAGATTATCATAATCATAAAAATGAATATGATTCCGCTATTTCTACAATTTTAAATCATGGAAGATTTATTATGGGTCCCGAAGTTCAACAAGTTGAATCCCAATTAGCAGCTTATTGTGGTGCTAAACATTGTATCACCGTTTCTAATGGTACGGATGCTCTGATGATTGCATTAATGGCACTTGATGTTGGTCCCGGTGATGAAGTCATTACAGTACCATTTACATGGATATCTACTGCGGAAGTTGTTTGTATTTTAGGTGCAACTCCTGTTTTTGTTGATATTGATCATCGTACATATAATATGGATATCTCTAAATTAGAAGATAAAATTACTGATAAAACAAAAGCAATTATTCCTGTTTCTTTATATGGTCAAATGGTTGATTTAGAAGAAATGAATAAGATTGCAACAAAATATAATATTCCTATTATTGAAGATGGTGCACAAAGTTTTGGAGCTAAGCAAAATGATTATATGTCGTGTTCATGTAAACCAAAAATGTGTAAAATTAGTAGCACTTCTTTCTTTCCATCTAAACCATTGGGATGTTTTGGAGATGGTGGTGCTTGTTTCACTAATGACGATGAATTAGCAATTAAATTAAAAGCAATTCGCACACACGGAGGTGTTGAAAGATTTAAACACGAGTATGTTGGTACCAATGGTCGTATGAATACTATTCAAGCGGGAGTATTATTAGTAAAAATGAAATATTTTTCTGATAGTATTAAAAAGAGACAAGAAAATTGCAACATTTATAATAAAATGTTTGAAAATTATGATGAAATAATTACACCATATATTCAAGATAAAAATGAACATGCTTATGGACAATATACTATTCAATTAAGAACTAAAGATATTAGAGATGCATTAAAAGATTATTTAATGGAAAATAATATTGAGAGTGGTATATTTTATCCTATTTCTATTCATACACAAAAAGCATTTGATAAATTTGGATATCAAGTCGGAGATTTTCCAGTTAGCGAAGATGTCTGTAATAAAGTATTAAGTTTACCTTGTTATCCGGGATTAGATAAAGAGAGTATTGAAAAAATTGGTAAAATAGTTATTACATTTACAAAAAAATAATTATAAAAAATGGTTATAAAATTAAAATAAATAATTAAAATATTTATTTATTTTAATGCTAAATGTAAAATTATTTTTTCCGAATTCTTATGAAAATAATATAAAAAAAATACGTAACATAAAAAATAAAAAAATAGCATCTATAATAATTCTTTATAAAGAATCTGATAATGATAGAAATATAAATTTTTTTTTTACTCTTAATTGGATTAATAAATATTTCAAAAATATTTTTGAAGTTATTGTAATTGAACAAGATATCCAACAAAAATTAAAACTTAATAATAATTATAACTTTGTTAATTATCATTTTTTATATAATAATCAAAAATTTAATAGAGGATGGGGCTTTAATTGCGCAATTAAACATTATTGTAATACTGATATTATAGCTTTAATAGATTCTGATTTATTATTACAACAATCTTTTTTTGATTCAATTATGTTAATTTATAAAAAAAAATATGAAATTATCTCACCATATAATAGTATATATTATACAAGTAAAAATCAAAAAAATTCTATTTTAAGTAATATATATTCAACAAATATAAAAAAAGAAAATCAAAAATTTGTAAAAAATATACCATCTATATCTATTAGTGGAGGAATTCTTATTATTAGAAAATCAACGTATTTAGAATTAGGTGGTTTTGAAGAATATAAAGATTATGGATGCGAAGATAATGCATTTGATATAAATATATTAAAATTAAAAAACAAAAAATTATATATTCATAAAGAACAAACTATACATTTATATCATAATAAAAATATTACTAATAATCAAATACTTGATCATTTTAATAAATATTATATAAATAATTTTATTACTACAGATACATTATTATATATGAATAATCATAGAAGAACATATATTGGTAATATTGACTTATATAAAAATGAAAATAATTATATAAATTCTATACCACCATATGATCTTGAATATATATAAAATTATCCAGATGAATAATATTCTAATATTTTTACTTTTTCATCATCTAATGAAATACTATTATTATTAAAATGTATACATGTACCATAATTTTTCTTATTGCATATATATTGTTTAATATTATTACCTCTTGCAAATCTACCAAATATTACATAATCATGATGAGTTGTTTCATCCATAAATGATAAATTATCTATATATTCTTTCTTAATTAAATATGTACTATGCACCACAGGAACTTCAAAAGTTCCAATCATATCCCTACGTAGTATTTTATTATAATTTTTATGAGATTTACAATACCCATTTGGTGTAACATCGTAAAAGAAATTACTATAGTTATCATTTTCTTCTGGAAATGCAATTAACATAGGCGCTATAATTGGTTTATCTTCTTCAATTAAATCATTTAACGTATCTGGATTAATAAAATTATCACAATCTATAGTGAAATAATAATCACAATTATATTCCTTTGTTTTTTGTAAACTCTTGTTTCTAATAAATGATAAAATTTTTAACCTAATATCAGTCCAATTATGTGGATCAGATGAGGTATCAATTAATGTTTTAACATCGCCTCTTTCTATTTCAATATAAGAATATTTTTCTTGATTATTAATAGCCCAGTTTTCAATTATATTATAAGAATTATCAATGTTATTATTACTAACTATATAAATTGTTATCAATTTTTTATTATAATTTAAATTTTCAATACATTTTAAATATCTTTCCAATACATGATCCTTATTTCTAATAAGTATTGTCAATAAAATCTTTTTATCATTATTATCATTATTTATATTTAAAATATTTTGATCAACTCTTTTAATAGAATTATCTATATTTTTTTTAGTAACATTAACACTTTTATTTATCTTTTCTACCATTTCAGTAAGTTCTTCAACTGTATCTACAAATTGTTTGACTTTATTATTTGGTTCAAAAATATTTGTTTCTTCATTTGTTGTTTCTTCATTTGTTGTTTCTTCATTTGTTGTTTCTTCATTTGTTGTTTCTTCATTTGTTGTTTCTTCATTTGTTGTTTCTTCATTTGTTGTTTCTTCATTTGTTGTTTCTTCATTTGTTGTTTC
>Ga0233412_10000054_pt1 | contig 62267 bp, 96 predicted proteins | sample Na_anoxic_4_MG_FD_180667 | JGI IMG/M metagenome (GOLD analysis project Ga0233412, IMG submission 180667) | Seawater microbial communities from Saanich Inlet, British Columbia, Canada - Na_anoxic_4_MG | ecosystem: Environmental > Aquatic > Marine > Inlet | place: Canada: British Columbia... | reverse complement strand
GTAGAGCATGAAGAATCTAGGATACATGTCCTTTTCCGAAGCATTCGGCGATGGGCACGTTCGATTCACCACAAACTTTGGCGATATTACACTAGAAGGCACCAGAAAGGCTATCGAGAACTCTCTTCCTGTTTGGTGGAGAACTGCTGGTACATCAAAGGATGTCTTCATTGAATTAGCAGCCGATGATGGGACACGCTGGGGCATACGGAGTGGACCATTTGACGATAACGGTAACCATCGTTTCCAGATGCCACAGGACAAAGGTCGTCTGAGAGCATTTGTATTGAATAAAGAAAATGTTCGTGAAGAAGAACTCACTGAACTTCGTGAACCTCTTGATGTACAAGAATACGGTGCATGGATTTACCCAGATAAAACCATTGAGCAGGTAGGAGAGTATGGTCATATGGGCCATATGATGAGAACATTTGGTATATCCAGTTATGGAGAAGCGTTTAAAGAGGGATATGTTCGAGTGGAAACTGATTATAATCCTCAATTGAATTTAGAAGGCACAAAGGCGGCACTAGTTAATACTTTTGGTAGATGGTGGCCAACGGCATCACACGAACGTACTGATATGGTGCGAATTAGTGTTGTTCCAGATAGCGGAGAGCGACACGCATCAGTAAATGTTATATTCCAGATGCAAGACGATCCGGAAGCCAAAAGAAAACTCAGAGAATTTATTAGAACACCTGACGCCGAGAATGTTCAAGAACAGCAACTTAATGAACTTCGTGAACTTATTGATGTTAGTAATTATGGTGGATGGATAGCGGCTGATAAAGAAATTACCTATGTTCCGTATCAACAACATATAACGCTCGCCAACGCGATGTCTGATAACTTAGGATATCCAAGAGCGTATCATTACATGTTCGATAACGGGTATATCCGCTTCATTACAGAAAACGAGAATTCGATTGGTGTGGAAGGATACGAAGAAGATATCAAAGCATTGCGTGGTGTATGGATGCCAACTGCAAAACAGTCAGATCATTTGAGAATTTCAGTAAAAGAACGGGGCGACCCATATGCCGGAAATAGCTTCAGTTATCGTTTGCCAGAAGAAAATAAAGAAATGATTGCATGGATATCTAGTATTGGCAAGGACACCCCAGTACAAGAACAGCAACTTAATGAACTTCGTGAACTTATTCATAGAGAAGAATATGGCGGCTGGATTTATCCAGATAAAACGGTTAGACATGTTGCAAAATTTGGTCATCACGATGCCATCTTCGCCGATTATCAAAGTTATGAAGGTGCTTTCGCAAATAAATTGATACGTTTTGAATCGGACGATGATACCCATCTAATTCTTGAGGGGCACTTTGATGCAATAGCTGCATTGACACCAATTTGGTGGGGAACGGCGGCGTCGTTGGATACACGAGTAGTCACCATCAACACTGTCGATAGCGTGACAAATGACCGTTATAATAAAGCACATAAGGATTTCTTTATGCCTGATGATAAAGCCAAAATGCGAGCCTTCGTCAAAGGACCAGACCCACATGCAAAACCTGATGCGACAGCAGACACAGAACTTGACGTGAGCGGTATTAACTTCCAAGAAGATCATGACGGAGAAGGCAAAAGCAACCTCGAAAGGGATATGGAACGAGGTTTCACCAAAGAGAAGTTCGCGAGTATTGTCGGCGTCGATGAAGATTTTATGTCCGAGGTCGAGCCATCACTTCAACGCAAAACTGATTACCCACACCATAAGCCAAGCGGCAAGCGTGGCAGAAGTGATATGATTTCACCATCTGATCCTTTTTATGGCAGACAGATGTTCGGTGGTAACAAGGGTCTTCTTGTGGCACAATACAAACGACTGTCCAAGGTTGTTCAAGCATTTGATAAGCTGAATGATAAAGAACCGGTAGAAAAAGAAATGCGCAAGCGTGTTGGAGATCAAATCATCAAGATTGCATCTCAGCTACGTCACTTGGAAGTTACCGAATGTTTCAAACAATACAATCAACTTCATGAGAACCTATACAAACTAGACAACGAAAACGTTGGTAAATCCCACGTGTATGTTGCAGGTATGGGCATTTATAGCATCGAGTCACTTATGGCAAGCGTTCGCGGTAAGCTCAAGGAATTGGTCAAAGTAACCACTGGCGTTCACCCATACAGTTGGCGTCGTGCTAAAGGGTTCATGGACAAAGGAACACTTCAATTGATGATGGATTCATTGATCGAAGCATTTGATGATTTGGAAAAGGTTAGGCGAAAAGGTGGACGCGGCAGTCGCGGCATCAGTAAAGATTACTCGGATATTTAACTATGGAACGCAATGGCGGCGGTGATTGTTACGCAGCAGCAGGTAAGTATATGCTCGAAGCAAACACCCAAAATCTTCATGGAGATGATACTGTTCACTTGGTACACGGTGTTGTGTCTGGGCAGGGACCACTTAGTGGTCAGCGATTTGGTCATGCTTGGGTAGAAGTTGAAATAGATGGCATGTGGCGTGTCATCGATAAGTCCAATGGCAGAGATATCCTGCTTCCCCGTGAGTTCTATTATGACTTGGGAAACATCGATTCAAAGAAACAGCACCGATATGAAACAATGCAAGCATTCGCATTCATGCAGGATACTGGGCATTTTGGTCCATGGGAAGACGGCGTAAACCCAGAAGTAGGGAATGATGCTTCGGCAGTTCCGATGACTGATGATGAAGAGTTAAGTGTATTCCCTGATGAGCGTGATGAGATTGGTCGCCAACGTCAGCCATTATCCGGCAACATCAAGCGGGCATTGAGCGCGATGACCGAAGACACCGAAGTGGTATCAGAGGGATTGGATGTACTGAAATACTGGATTCATCCGACCTTTCCGAAAGAGATGATAAAAGTTGATAACGCCCATCATACTCAATTCGTACATCAGCATCCTGACTGGTTTGGATTACCTGCTGATGTGGTTCATAAACATAAAGAGTATTACGATGCCGAGGCCGTTCTATGTGACCATACGGCTGAGTTGATGTACGACAACGGCTGGGTTCGTTTTTCTCTCGAACGAGGTAATGGATATTTTCAATCGATTGAGGTTGATACCATAAAACTCGCTCTGAGAATGACCCTCAGTGCTGGCATGGATATCGAATCCATAGCAGTAGATAGTGGATATGGCTGGGAAGAAGGCTTTGCCGTCAAAACTCGTAAGGCAGTAAAGTTGTTCGCTCGTACTGGTAAACAACCTTCTAAGATAGCACAGTTTCAAGAAAGCACTGAGACACTAAATGAACTGAAGCATATTGTTACCCGGCATGGAGACAATAAAGAGGCAGAGGTGTATGTGAACCCCAGCAGCCGACAATTAATAGCAATGTTGAAAAATTCAGAATACCAAGAATTGCGTGGCTATTATGATGATGACCATGTTTATTGGTGGGATTCGGAGTTCTTGATACATCACGCAATGGTGAAGGAACTGGGTCTCGACTATGAGGAACGCAATCGCCTTTTCTTATCCGCACGTGGTGAATTGGATTACGAGGAAACCATACGCGATGAATTGGAAGCCAACCGATGGATTGACACAGTGTTTTATATCGAAGAAGATATGGGGTGGCGACCACTTTGGGTGAAAGGAATGGTGGCCGAAGGCGTTGGCATCATCACCAAGCAAAACCAAACAGTCGATGTTGGTCCAGATGAAACCAAGAAACAAGCCAAGAAGTTTGGCAACAAGGTCACCAAGGGTGGTGTTCCGCCATTGTTGGAATCTTTAACTACCCCATATGGGCATAAATGGATTCAGATGGACGATGACCGTTATGTGGCTCAAGCTAAAACAGATAATGACGATATTATTACCAAGAAGGATGAGATTACAGAATCCAAACTATTAGAATATGTTGAATACGTATCCATCCCACGCAGAGGCATCCAACTCAAGGTACTAGTTAATCCACCAGCCAATATGTTGGCATCTCATCTACAGGAATCATCCATGAAAGAGTTACGTGGATTTTATGATGAAGAAGGCAACAAAGTTTATTGGTGGGATGCAGCGTATGCTATTCATGTAGAGATGTGTAAAAAGTTAGGACTGGAATATCAACACATGGGACGGCTTGAAATGTCATCGGACGGAGAGTTGTTGTTCGAGCCAGAGAACCGTGAATTCCTACAAGATATTCGTTGGTTCAAAAAGAACTTTGATGTATCTGTGAAGAACGGATCGTTTGGTGCTCCAAGAGTTCAAATGATGTTGAAAGGCATGGGCATCCAAGAAGAAAAGATCAGCTTGCCTGACCTTGAAACAGATGACGAAATGATGGTTGGAAAGTTCAAGAACCGTAAAGCAACAATCACAGGGTTCAAGAAAGACAAGAACAACCAACCTATTGCTAAAACCGACAAAGGCGATCAGCAAATCTTCAAGGGACGTATCAAGAAGTTGATGCCCGATGAGAAGCTTGATGAAGTTAACCGAGACGACATGGGACATGAGGTCGATGATATAGGCACCAGTTATGGTTTATGGGGCGAACCAGATGACTTGGAATGGGTGGGTAAAATAGGGAAATATCCCGTTGCTCTTAACAATATAAGAGGACAATACAATCGTCGGGAGATCATGTTGTACACTCCGGAAAAACATGAACCGATAGCTGCGATCACTCTATATCGTGAAGGCAAAACGTGGATCACCCAATACTCTAGGGTTCTCACCGAATACCAAGGCATGAGTCTAGGGTATCGACTGTACAAATTCTGTATTGAAAAACTTGGATACACCCTACAATCAGACAAAACACAAACACCCGGTTCAGCCAAAGCGTGGGCGAAGCTGTTCAAGACACGAGGAATCAATGTGTATTCCTATCGTCTTGGTAAAAAGAACAACCGATTCCAGAATGTCGAGATTGGACCAGATGGGCATTTACATGGCGCACATGATGAAGTGTATTCTGAACCTGATCGCCACGATAATTCCGATGGGATGGACATCGAAGATGACATCTGGGCATATGAAGCTATGTTGAATACTGAAGTTGGTGCGGGGAGAATGTCCGAAGAAGATGCTATCAAGTTAATGCGTAAAGCCAATAAATCATACCGCCAAGAGCGTGATGATTACAACAAGGCGGGATACGGCACGACTTTGATCGCTACATCCAAGAAGTTGGTGACCGAAGATCAAATGGGTCCACAAACACCAAGTGTTCAACAAATCGCAAAGATGCACGATGTGCCTATCAAACAAATCAGACAACAACTCTTGAAGGGCATCAATGTAGAAAAAGAACACACAGAGAACGAAACACTAGCTAGTGAGATCGCAAGAGATCACCTCGCTGAATTTCCAGACTATTACGACCGTCTTAAAAAAGTCGAAGAGAACATCACAGGAGATAACATTATGGATCACGATACTGAACTACAGAAAACACTCAAAGAATTGAACGACATTCAAGAAAGCATATCTGAATCGTACCTAAAAGAATACACTAACGCCCGAGAAAAGGCAGAGCAATACCTAGCCGATGATGTTCAAACACTCCCTGAACATAAGCTGAAGACCAAAATCCGGTCCAAAACCAAGAAGTTAAAGACTTCTCGTAAAAAAGGTGTACGTTCGGCAGCACGTAAGGCATCAGCAAGCATCCGTGAAGCATGGAATAAGAAGAAAGCCGAAGTCACAGAGAACGTTTCTGTTGTCAACGAAGTTACATTAACATATAAAGGTATGAAATATTACCCTAATGGCGGTGGAGCACGGAGAGGTCAGAAACGTGGTGGATATTGGATGGATAATCGAGACTCTAATTCAGGTAAAAGTCATTTCAACAGTATTAAAGCTGTAAAAGATTATATCAACCAAAAAATCAACGATGATAGTAAAACTGATGTATCAGAGACCGCTGGTGGTATGTCTACCGGCAGCATAGCTACTGGGGGCGATATGGCATTAGGTGCTGGCGACCCCAAGGCATCAGTGTATGCTAACCCACAACGACGTGGTAATGCTCCGAAGAAGGCCAAAACACCTAAATACAAGAACACAAAGGATACTACCAATGGATCAAAGAGATAACTTTAAAAATCTAATCAATGTCGTAACATCAGCCGAAAAGCCAGTTATTACAGAATCAAGAGGAAAGCGCGGCGGGAAAGTAATCAAAGAAGGTACTCGTATTCCCGGTTATTGGGTAGCAGTTACTAACTCTGGTAAAACATTGCACGGCGATTTCGCTAAAACAATCGAGAAAGCTCGTCGTAATGCCGAGCGTTTTGCAGAAGATATGGAGCCGGGTGATACCCTGACCATGACAAAAGAAGACGGAGATGACCTCGGTCACTCCGGAATGTCCGATGTTGATCACGGAATGGCAGAACTATCCCCATCATTTGAAGATAAGATCAGCGAAGTTGAGAACGAAAGTCGTTCTTTGAGTGAAGAATTTGGTTATAAACTGTCACAAGTTGTAGCTGTTCTACGCGAAGCTTCTGAAGAGATGTTGGCACATGATCAACAGAAAGCATATGTTCTTCATACAGTAGCTGAAAATCTAAGCACAGTTCGTGCTTCTGCACATGTCACAGAACAAGACATGATCAAATCTCTGAACGAGTCTGATCTTAAACTCGAAACAGGTTTCCAAGCAGAAGATATTTGGGAAGCTGTAATGGAAGTTCTGAACTCAGCACTCTAAGGAAACACGATGAAAGAACTGCTTGGTAAATTAGCTATACTGAACGAGAGTTATCAAATTGATAATCGCGGTCACGTGATTGGTGCCAATGGTGCCGATTACGGTCACAAAGATAAAGGCGGAATGCTTGCTTATGATGCTGGTAAATCTGGTGGTAGTGAGAAATGGAATAAAGCCATGAAACCAAAAGATGTTGGCGAAGGCGTCTCGAAATTCGCTAGACCACAGGATCATCAACACGATCCTGATAAACCACATTCAGAAAAGAATGCTCACGATCATCAAATGTCAAGAGATCGCATCGATGTTGAACGAGAGATAAATCGGCAGGAACGAAAACATAAGAAACCAGTTGATCATAATCAGGATGCGATTGACAACTACAAGGCAAAACACGGCAATCCATTGTATAAAAACAAGCTACCGGAATCATTCCAACGTGTTAAAGAAAGTATCGCCGCACTATCCGACCAAGAAAAGACTGCGTATTTCAACAACGTTAATTCAGCCAGAATTCAACGGATGGAGAAGCGCCATGAAGTTCATGAAGGAACGTACATGCAATTCAAAGAAGCCGACCCATATCGTGGTGGAATGATTAGCCCATACGATAATGATCCAACCGACGACGAAATGGACCAAGAGTACGAGGCCGCAGTTGAAACAGCAAAAGATGTTATCAACTCAGATGTTTGGCCGATGGAACAACAAGATTTTGTAGATTGGGTATCAAGCAAGCACGAATTACTACAAGACGCCGATGTGCTCCAAGCAATCAAACAGGCGTTCGAATCCGAATTAAACGAGAGAAAGAGTCAACATGGCCGCAGATAATGAATTAGCCAATATCCTTGGTAAACTAAGCCAAATCGATAACAACCAACGAGTAACAAATCGCGAGACCGGCACCGCTGGACCTGCACCAACAACAGGTGCTGGATCAATGGATCAGCAGGCAATGCGCAATATTCTCGCAGGCTTCCATTCTGTTAATCCAGAACGACATGTAGTCGAAGCACAACAGGGTCCAGCACCCGGTGCACAGGTCAAAGGCCATGAGGCGGCATCTCCAGCAACAGGCGATCCATACCAAGAGCATCCATTCAGTCATAGATTGGTTGGTGCTGATAAAAGCGATTATGAACCAAAGATGAAACCATGCCAACAGTGTGGTGCCGATAATGTGGTGTATGATGAGCAATGTTTCCAATGTAAAGCGCCAATGAGTGAAGCCGACACAAACGAAAGTTTCAAGGATTTCTGGAAAGGCACCGATCAAGAGAACGATGCTGAACGGAAAACCCAAGATTTATACACCCAACGCAACATCGATCAAACCACTGCCAAACTTCTCAAGAAGGGTTTCGATGAAGATTTAGCCAGAGCAATGGCTATGCGCATGGGCCACGACAAGGTATCATTCATCCAAGCATTGAATGGTTTGTTCGCTGGCGTATTAGGTCAATAAAAAACTAGACTCCAGACAACGATTTATAATATAATGTATCTACAGTAAGGAGATACAACATGAGTGATAGAGTTTTCGGACAAGAAGAGAAAGCAAAACTAACCCAACTACTAACCGAGGGTATGACAGTTTTGCAAGAAGTTGAAACAATGCAAGGCGGGTTGAAAGATACTGTCGCGGCGATTGCAAAAGAACTAGAAATCAAAGCAAGTGTTTTGAATAAAGCCATCAAGGTAGCCCACAGAGGCGACTTCGGTGATCAAACAAGTGATTACGAACTATTGGAATCAATTCTAGCAACCACTGGTAAAATTTAATACATGTACGTTGATGCAATACAAGGCGGTATGTTCAACGAAGTGATTAAAGTCGTGGAACGGGTAGATGGTAAACGAGTATTCAAAGAATACCCGGCCATTTACCAGTTCTACTTCACTAATCCTAATGGTGACTGTACTACTACTTACGGTACACGTGTAACCAAAGTGAACTGCAAAGATTTAGCTGACTTCAAAAAGAAGAAGTACAAGCACGAACACAAAAACCTATGGGAATCTGACATCAGACCCGTGGCTAAATGTTTGTCTACAGAATATCTAGACGCCGAGATTCCAAAATTACATACCTGCTTCTTCGATATCGAGACAGATTTCGATAAAGTTCGTGGCTATAGTAGTACCGAAGAAGCGTTCAATAAGATCACAGCTATCAGTTGTTATCTGGATTGGTCTAATGAACTTATAGCATACGCGATACCTCCCGAGGGTATGACAATGGAAGAAGCCGAACGAGAAGTCGAAGACCTCAAAGGCGTGACTCTGTTCGATAGTGAAGAAGAGATGTTATCTACCTTCATTGGAATCATTCAAGATGCGGATGTATTGTCTGGTTGGAATTCAACCACGTATGATATTCCATACATGCTCCACCGAGTAAAGTGGTTATTTGGCGAAACCCGCATGAACGAGTTTTGTTTATGGAACGAGCAGCCCAAGAAGCGAGTATTTGAAAAATACGGTGCGGAACAACTTACCTATGATCTAGTTGGTCGTATCCATCTGGATTACATGAACTTGTACGAAAAGTACACATACCACGAAATGCACTCGTATTCGTTGGACGCTATTGCCGAGTATGAACTTGGCGAGAAGAAAGTGGAATACGAAGGCACATTGGATCAACTGTACAACAATGACTTCCGAAAGTTTGTTGAATACAGTTTACAGGATGCTATGCTGTTATTTCGTATTGATGAACGCAACAAGTTTATCGATCTGGCGAACGCACTGGCTCACGCTAACACCGTATTAATCCCAACGACGATGGGTGCTGTTGCCGTGACCGAGCAGGGCATCATCAATGAAGCACACGCTCAAGGACTAGTGGTTCAGAACAAAGCCGAACGCAATTTCAATGAGACCGAGGAAGAAGCCGAAGCGAGGGCTGAAGCCAATCGTGCGGCGGGTGCATACGTAGCGCCACCCAAACGCGGAATACATGAACAGATTGGCTCAATCGATATCAACTCATTGTACCCAAGTGCTATTCGTGCATTGAATATGGCACCGGAAACATTGAAGGGGCAACTAATCCCCACCATGACCGATCAAATGATTGCCGATAAAATGGCTCCTACGATGGTAAAGGGCAAACCCAAGAAGGGAATGTCATTTGCTGCAGCATGGGAAGGCGTGTTCGGATCATTGGAATACCAAGCAGTAATGAACCAAGAGACCGACACTATGATCCAAATTGAATGGTTCGATGGTGAAATATCAACCAATAGTGCTGCCGAAGTATATAATATGGTATTCAATACAGAGAACTTTTTGTGTCTTAGCGCAAACGGTACCTTGTTTGATACCGAGCACGAAGCAATCATTCCGGGGTTACTTCGGAAATGGTACGCTGAACGTAAAGAACTACAGAAGAAAATGTATGCCGCCACCGATCCAGAAGAAATATCATTTTGGGATAAGCGTCAACATGTGAAGAAGATTAACTTGAACAGTTTATACGGCGCTTTGTTGAACCAATGGTGTAGATTTTATGATCAACGTCTTGGACAAAGTACTACTCTAACGGGAAGATGTATCACCAAACACATGTCTGCATATGTTAACGAAACGTTAACGGGCGAATATGATCACTTAGGTGAATCTATCATTTACGGCGATACTGACTCGGTGTATTTCAGTGGTGATAAGGTTCTGGCTAAACAGATCGAGGCCGGTGACATTCATTGGACAAACAGCAATGTTGTTGAACTGTACGATGCATTATCTGATTCGGTCAACGACTCCTTCCCTGCTTTCATGGCTAAAGCCTTTAAGTGTCCCGAAGAACTTGGTGCAATCATCAAGGGTGGTCGTGAGATGGTGGCTTCTCGTGGGTTGTTTATCAAGAAGAAACGCTACGCATTGTCCATCTATGATTATGAAGGCAAACGATTGAATACCCCTAAACTGAAAGCTATGGGCTTGGACTTGAAACGGTCGGATACCCCAGCGAAGGTTCAGGTGTTCTTGGGTGACATTTTGACTGATCTATTGGATGGTAAATCAAGAGAGAGCATTGTTGATAAGATCGTTGCATTCAAGACTGAGTTCCACAATTTGCAGCCGTGGGAAAAGGGTACACCGAAACGAGTTAACAATCTCACCAGATATACTCATCATGAAATCCACCACGGCAAATCCAATATGCCCGGTCACGTTCGCGCAGCATGGCACTGGAATAGCTTGAAAGAATTCAATGGTGATCAACACAGCATGGGAATTGTTGATGGGCAGAAAACCATTGTATGTCAGCTTAGACCAAATTCTTTAGGCTACGAGAGAATTGGATATCCCATTGATGAAAAGCGTTTGCCGGAATGGTTCACTGAATTACCGTTCGATGACGCAGCGATGGAAGAAGCAATTGTTGGCAAGAAAGTTGACAACCTGCTTGGTATCTTGGAGTGGGAATTAAGGACCGCTACCGACATCACCACCGCATTCAATACCTTTTTCACAATTACAAAATAAACTTGTATTACATGCAAGTTTCAGGTACAATTAATAGTAGGAGAATACATGAAGACGTTTCTAGATGATCTAGTCAAACATACAACTATGTTAGGGCTAATGGACAGGGTAAAGGTCGATGCACGGGAAGATACCGTGTATATCGAAGGGGTTACCGATGACCACCAAGTAGTATTGAAGGCAGTACTACATGGAACAATGCCACTTCTTCACGGAGAATTTGGTATCCCGAACCTTCCAAAGATTCAGAATCTTCTTAAGATCGAACCATACAAGAAAAACTGTGTTATTGAGATCGAATCACGTGAACGTAATGGAGTGTCCTCTCCTGCATCATTACATTTTGAGACGACAACTAGCGAATTTCAGAACGATCATCGTCTCCAGACAACTCATGTTATTTTGGATGAGATGGGACGAATTGAGATCGAGAAAATGATGCCGAAGTCATACGAGATCAATATCATACCAGAGGACAATGCCATCGATCAAATGAAATGGCAAGCGGATATTGCAGATGGGGAGAAGTTTAGATGTGAAGTTGAAGACGGTGATCTATATTTTTGCTTCGGAGACGAGGCCACTAATGCAGGACGGTTTAAGTTCGCGGAACAGGTGGGCACATCGTACCCATCTGAATTCTACTGGAACACAAAACAAGTCCTGAACATTCTCAGATTGGAGGATGAGATGTGCATACAATTTTCCCAAAGAGGAATAATGCGCATCACGGTCGATAGCGGGTTTGCAGAGTACACCTACTATTTGCCAAAACAAACGCTTTAAGGAGCACAATATGAAGCGAGAGTCGAGTAAAATTTTCTATGACGTGGACGAATACACAAAGTTTTGTGTTCGATTTGGTAGAGTATTTAACGAAGCTGATATGTATCAGCACAACAAGGAAAACTGGAAGGACTATTTAAGTTTCAAGAATCCAGTCAACAAGTACAAAATCCCTAACCATTGGAAACGGGATGATCGCAATTGGAACTTCGATACCAATGCGGTACAAGCTCACGCCGCAACCATGAAAGAGTGGAACGGTGGACTCGTATAAGATAGTTGTAGTATCTGGTGGCTTTGATCCAAGGTTGTATAAAATACAATACGACCTTGGAGGAACCACGAAATGTTCATAAACAACAAATATACCAACTGGTATCATGATATTATTAGCAACCGGCAAATGAACCCCGTCATGTCATATGATGTATGAATGGCATCAACTAATTAATACCAGTGAAACAGAAGTATTGCATATCATAGAGATACAATCAGGTGATTGTGTAGAGAGTGATATCGAAAGGAAATCCGATGAGTAAAATGGACGACACAGACTACCAAGATTTATTAGATAAACTGAAAACGATTAACATATCTACCGATGACACCAACATCAACACTTCCGCTACGGATTTCTACCGTAACCATTTCAATGGCCAGTGGACGGATAGTTCTACCCCGAACCCGCTTTATCCGGGAACGGGTATCACAAAGTCGCCATATGATGGCACGACAACCATCAACACGTGGCCAAATACCGACACTGGCACCATGCAGACTATTCTTGTCGAGGTAGAAGAGATCAATGAACGTCTAAAGAATATCGAAGAAACATTGTTGATCCTACGTCGGGATACCATCATTGAAGAAAAGTATCCAATGTTGAAAGAAGTGTACGACAAATACATGGAGACGTTACAGAACCTCAAGAATTGGGAAATTCTGAAGGCCCCAGCAAAGAAGAACCGTGGGGAAGAATAATGGCAACAATTAATACCAATCTCCTATCAACATCAACGCAGCCATGGGGTAGCTCGATGTCATTGACAGCGATCAAAGACCCCTATCTGGTGGACGGTTGCGACATGACAGCGAACAGTCTCGTGATTACAGAGCAAGATATCACGTTTTCGACGGAAACCAATCCAGATGTTCAGCTAATGGCCACGGTATTGAAGCTGTGTAAGATGTTGTGTGTTGTCCCTGATACCACTCCTAATGATAGAACTCACCAAGAATACAGTAGATTACAAGACGCCAGAGATGCCTATGATGTGGTGTTAAAGAAGGTTCTGGCTGAAGAAACATTGGTTCCACCTGAACTCAAGGCCGCATATGACTTGTATCAGCATGAGTTGCAGGGTGTGAAGATGTGGAAAGCTTTGAAGAAGAAGAAGCACGAATGAGAAAAATGCTAAATACCCTATAAGGGATTAGCATGAGAGCCAGAGAATTCACATTTTTAACTGAGGCACAGAACTACGAACAGATGTTCGCTGGTGTGTTGAAGATATTGCCCGAAGAACAAGCAGCGTGGTGGCGCGAAACTAGCAAACATTCTATAAAACTTGCAAAGGAACTTCTTCGAAAGAATGACCGAATTGCATGGTATTTGAAATGGGTTCGGCTCGATATGTTGAATGAGTTAGTTGGAGCGCCGGGGTTCAATGGTCAACTATCTAAACAGCATCCAGAAATAGCAGATACACTCAAAGACCTTCGATCCAAAATAATGCACAAAATGGGATGGACAGACATGTTTAACATTCCCCGTGCCCATTGGATACATGCACAATTAACGCATTTCATGGGAATTGTACATAATGTTCCCGCCATACAGAACCACGTATTTAGGAGCGAAAAACCTGCAGAATTGTTCGATATATTCAGAGAGCATGAAAAGAAGTGGGCGGTAGACGCGAAGGGAACCGTAGATATTCGAGAAGATGATCATGAAATTATCAAACTGGATCAAGGCTCATGGTGGCTATTGAATCGTTCTTCATGTCCTTCCGAGGCCGACGCCATGGGACACTGCGGAAACGCTGGTGGATACAAAAATCATCGTATTCTGAGTTTCCGTTCACTACAACCCAACAACCGTTGGAAGCCCCACCTGACATTTATCATAGACGAGGATGGATATCTTGGCGAAACAAAAGGTCGAGCTAATGAAAAACCTGCAGAACGTTATCACCCTTACATTATCAAACTGTTAGAACATAAAATGGTTAAAGGTATATCCGGTGGTGGCTATCAACCAGAGAATAACTTCGCACTATCCGATCTCCCAGAGCAAGAACGTGAACGCCTAATCCAAGCGAAACCCGATCTTGGCACACTGAAAGACATGCTTAGAGCACGTGGGCCTTCTAAAGAAGTATTAGATCGTGTCTTAAAAACACTGGACAGTCATGACATAAGTTATGTTCGCGTTGAGTTCGCTGAGAGCGATGACGATGGTGAATCAAAACTACCATTCGACAAAGACCAGATCAAAGATTACAGCAAAGCATTAATTGTACTAGACGAAGACAAAGACCTAGAAACATTCGCGAACTATCAAAAAGGAAATCTAAGTCATTATGTTGGCGTAGTACAGGGCGACTATGATCAAGAGCATTATGTTGATCCGGATCAAGTGAAGGATTTTGTAAACGAATTACCAGACAATCTCACCCAGACGCTAAAAGATAAAATGCGGGTCATCGCAGATAACAATGGGGAAGACCTAGACGAATGGATCAACATGAACGACGGTGACATATGGGAAACCATCGATCAATATGAAGATATGGAAGGCATGGACGATATCAGGTCTGCTGTTCACTGGGCAACCGAAACTGGCGTAAGATATGGTTACGAAACCGAAGTGTACAATGCTATTAAGCGCGAACTGAATGATCCAACCTTACCATATGGTGGAAGAATTCTTTTCACCAGTATACATGAACCGGTAAAGTATGTAATGCCGTTGTACGAGATCGTTCATGTATTGTCCGACGAAGACATGCTGTATGATATCGAATACACCAGCGGTTGGTACGGCGATAAAGGTATCAACCTCGACGATGGTCGATATGGCTTCCACGGCGATTTCCAAGAAGAAGGCGCACGTGAAGATTTAGAACAGCGACTGTACGACATTTAACATTTGACTCCTATGCTTGAATCAGATACAATGGTTCATTAATCGTAAATGGAGCAGAACATGCCAGCAAAATTCAACCACACCGTCGAAAAAGGATTGAAACCATTACGTCCATGGACCGAATGGTTGTTCGATATCAACGGCGATATCGACGTATATCTAGACATCTATCCTGTCACCAAAGGTCATATGCTATTCGTTCCTAAAGGGTTTATTGAGAATTGGGATCGCTCAAAGACAAATGCACCAGAGCAAATCCTGACTTACTCAAGTGGAAATCCGTGGGAGCTAATCCCTGAATGCATGAAACAAGCATACATACAAGGCAACAAAATGGTCCAACAAGGATTGTGTGATGGCTTCAATGTAGGACTTAACGCTGGTAAAGCATCAGGTCAAACAGTCGCGTTCCCTCATGTACATTTGATTCCACGACGTGACGGTGATATGAAAGATCCTGCTGGCGGCATTAGATATTGCATACCTGATCGCGGAAATTATCACACTTCGCCGCATTATTCTAAAACTGATGAATCTTAACGTTCGCCGTTTGCATATTTGTTTATAGTATATTCAGATTAGATTTATTAAACATTGACATTGCTGTAACTCCTATGTTATAATACAGTTATAGAGTAGTTGGATGTTAGAGCATCGCGAACTACATTGTATTTATACTTTAGAGGCGTTATACCAGAAAAACAAAAGTACTAAAGGAAAACAAAATGAGTACACCGGAACGATAATGGAGTATGTAAATATTACACAAGACATGCGCGACTACGCCGAACAAGAAGCCCTCAGAATGGGAAAGTTAAATAACAGTATTCTCAGCGGTAAAGGCAATACCGCTGGGTTTATTGGAGAACTGGTGGCACATCAGATATTCGGCGGGACCATAGCGAATACGTACGATTATGATCTCATTCTCACGAACGGACTGACGGTTGATGTGAAAACAAAACGAGTGACATCAGCACCACGCCCACACTATGAGTGCAGTGTTGCTGCATTCAATACAAAACAACAATGCGATGCGTATGCCTTCGTGCGAGTAGACTCTAAATGCAAGAAGGCTTGGTTCCTTGGAGCCATGGGTAAGCAGGAATATTTCGATGCTGCCCGATTTATGAAAAAAGGCGATGTTGATCCATCAAATAATTTCATCGTAAAAGCAGACTGTTACAATCTACCAATTGCGAGACTGGATATACAATGAATCGATTAGACAAACATCAAAAGATCGGGATTGACTTCGATCATACACTTGTGAACAGTAACAAGACACACTTGTTCGAAGAGTATATCTTGGCCAATCCCGATAAAGAATATTGGATCGTCACGTTCAGAAACAACACAGGTTTCTGGACCAGAGAACAAACGATCTTTGATTTACAATCACATACCAAGCTGACAATGGATCATTTCGAAGATATCGTTATGCAGGTACGTCAACCAGATATCGCCACCCAAAGTATCATTCTGGATGGTGATGAATCTATGCATTGGAAAGGACTGATGTGTTACGAAAGAGATATCACCATCATGATTGACGATATGCCCGAGTGGGTATTGCCCGGTTGTGAACGCTATGGTATTGATTTCATTGACACTTTCACGTTATAAAATTATGAGCATGCTTGAAAAACGTTTAAATAACAAGCCGTGGTACGAAACACTTATCATTCAATCCGATCCGGATGATGCTGATAATTTGATCTTACCATTGCCGCCAGAACTGCTGGAACGAATGGGATGGGATGAAGATACAGACCTTGACTATGAAGTTCGGGATGATGGTATCTATATTAAGGAAATCAAATGACACCGGAAGAACGAGCAAGGCAAGCATACAATGAACACGAGGATGACACAATGCCGGTAGGACAAGACCCAAGGAAAACACACTTCCGAATTAGTGTGACAAAAAGCGTAGCACGTATTGCTGCATGTATTATTTTAGGACTGTATGGCATTCAAATCGACGCAAATGCAGTATGGGTATTCGCATCCCTGATGGGCTTTGCGGAAGTACTCGGTATCATAGAGGAACTATAATGTTCGGAGCTATACTTAAAGGAATATTCGGCGGCAAGCCGGATGTAGACAACACGGATAAAATCGATCCGGAACTAACCGATAAAGAATACGCGGATCAACAAGGGCTATCATATATTGACGTGATCAATGTAGAAGTCGATCCAGACAACCCAACTGCCGGTGGATCATTTGAATTCGATTGGAATGATGCTTTCATCGTACGTCTAGCCAAATCAGGCTACGAAGCCAAAACGGATGCCGAAATGGTAGACCATTGGTTCCAAGATGTATGTCGTCAGATCGCCATGGAGAACTTCGAAAAAGATGAAGCCATGAACCCTGACATAGAACCATCCGGTCGGCGTAAAATTGGTAATGGCAGAACAGAGGTAACTTAATGCGATATCTACTAGTAGACACTATGAATGCTTTCTTCCGCGCTAAACATATGGCAGCTAAAGGATCAGAATCCCACTTGAAGATCGGGATGGCTATCCATACTACCCTATCAATCGTGAACAAATCAGTCCTCAAAGAAAATGTTGACCATGTGATCTTCTGTCTCGAAGGCCGATCATGGCGCAAAGATTTCTACGAACCATACAAACGTAATCGGGATGTGTTGAAACAAAAACGTACACCCAAAGAAATCAAAGAAGATGAAGAGTTCTTCGAAGCGTATGGACATTTCACCGAATATCTTACCGAACGAACGAACTGCACTGTGCTACAAAATCATGTGGCCGAAGCCGATGATATGATTGCTCGATGGATTCAAACCCATCCGAACGATACTCATATCATTCTGAGTTCCGACTCTGACTTCCATCAATTGTTGAGCGAAACCGTATACCAGTACAATGGATTGGCAAGCCAATTGATTACCGTTCATGGTATCTTTGGTGACAACGATAAGCCAGTGATCGATAAGAAGACACAAGAACCAAAGGAGCCACCTAATCCAGAATGGGTATTGTTCGAGAAATGTATCCGTGGAGATAGCGCCGATAATGTATTCAGTGCGTACCCCGGCGTTCGAAAGAAGGGTTCAGCTAAACGTACAGGACTGTTGGAAGCATTTGCCGATAAACCCACCAGAGGTTATGATTGGAATAACCTGATGCAACAAACATGGACCGATCACGAAGGGGCAGAGCACGTAGTCAAAGAAGATTATGAGCGCAACAAGACCCTGATTGATCTCACCAAACAGCCAGAATACGTGATTGAAAAGATCGATGAAGCCATTGAACTGGCCGAACATCCAAAGGATATCGCGAAGGTTGGCCTGATGTTTATGCGCTTTTGCTCAAAATACGACCTAAATACTATTTCAGGGTTTTCAAAGCAATATACAGCATGGCTGAGTTCATCATACGGAGAACAAATATGAAACTAATAGCAAATCCCATCGTAAAAAACAAGTGTTGGGTAATCAATAAGACTAATGGGTCCAAGGTCGGATCAATCATTAGTTCCGGCAACGGAGACACAATGACCATTCATTTCGGGAATAAGTCCGAACAGTTTGTATCATTGAAAGAAATTGGTGCCAAATACGACATCAAGTTCACTAAGTCAGTGAAGAAAACGCCACAAGCACCATTGGATGTATATGGTTATAGCACCGACGCTATGCCATTCAATACAATGTATGATGTCGTTCGACGTGTACCATTGTTTACCAAAGGCGCGAAATCAAAGAGTTACTTCTGTGCCGGTCATTATATGGTCGATCTGAAGAACAACGGGCAATGGAAATATATGTTCTGTCCTAAACTGATTACACTACAACGCTATGGCTATCAGGGACCGTTCAATACCGTCAAGGAAGCAATCGACAATGGCAGCGTATAGCTCATTGCACATCAAAAAGTTTCGCGAGAAGGTGAAACTGATGAACGATCAGGCGGGTAAACAATTAACCATGACCGCCAAAGACGCAAGAGATTTACACAATGAGATGTTTGGATTGATTGATCTCGTGGCTGAACTACAATCAAAAACCCAATATCAAGACGAGGCCAATTTGGCCAGCCAAGGATTGCCTAGTAAATTCGATGGTGGAACTTTTTGAGTTATATACCCATATAATAGATAAATACAGTATGGACAATTTTAAACCAACGTGGTTATATATCAAAGAACACAATGATACGGGTATGAAATATTTCGGAAAGACTGTGAACGATCCGGATGGATATAGCGGTTCTGGTTTGTATTGGGTTAGGCATATTAAAAAGCATTCCAATAATGTTACCACTGTTTGGAAAAAACAGTTCACGGACGAACAAGAGTTGATAGAGTATGCTCTGAATTTCTCAACCAACAATAACATAGTCGAATCTCGCGAATGGGCTAATTTAAAACAAGAAGACGGACAAATGGGTGGCGATACTGGCATTTCCGAAGCTGGTAGAAAAATACTCAGTGAGAAAGGATTAAAACGTAAACATTCAGAAGAATCCAAACAAAAAATCCGCGATGCTAGAGCAAAGCAGGTTATGCCCAGCGGTTGGAAAATGAAAGAGGAACAAAAGGAAAAGCTTCGGGTAGCTCGTGCAAAACAGGTTATGCCAAAACGTGGTCCTATGTCCGAGGAACAAAAAGAAAAATGCCGCCAATCTCAACTTGCTAGATGGCGCAAACTAAAGGGAGAAGGATAATGTCGCGTCCTGCCCCGACCGTTCTCCGAGAGAACACAAACAAAGAAACATATGACTCTGAACAAGTCCTATTGAGTGATGGGATTTGGGCTGTGTACTATGATGGGCAACCTATCAATCTAAAAACATTGAACTTGTTGAAGAACCTCAAGAAGAATCCCCCGAAATATAAAAAGGTTTCATTCAGCAATCCCGGACATGCGATCAACCTCGCCAAGAAACTGAACACCGAATTCAAGACAGACCTATTCGTTGTCATGAAATTAATCAAGGGGCAACAGGTGTATCCATGAAACAAAAACTTACGGAGTTAGTTGCAGAAAAGTCTGCCGAAACTGCGGAACAATTGTTTCCAATCATATGGATGAACCCACGCAAAGGCGGCGGATTAAGATTGACCGAGATAGGTCTACATGAATTTCAACACAAGCTTGATCTAGAAGCATTTCATGCAAACGTCAAACAACGCAAGAACATTGAGTCCAATTTCAAGACATTGTTGGCATTAGATAAAAAGATCAATTGCCCATACTACATATACAGAAAGAGGATCATCTTCTTTGATCGAGCGATCTTCAATTGGTTTGCACTATGTGGTTTTGACATCCAACGCTTTTTAATTACACAACAACGATAATAGCAGTTGACATATGTCGGATGTACGTGTATACTTCCCCTTAACAAATCGAGACCGTCACTAAAGAGTTTCAACAAAGTTTTAAAAAACGATTGACACACAGCTTTTTTGTGATACTATCTGCATCAAGAAAACAAACCACCTTTGAAAGGGTTGACGAAAATGGCTAGTAACGACGCACTAAATATCGAAATATGCACTCCAAAAGAAGTAGCGGAAGCTCTGGAAGTTGCCTTCATGGTAAAACGTCCAGTATTCCTTTGGGGTCCACCGGGTATCGGTAAATCAGAAATCATCGAGCAGATCACTGTTGATCGCGGTGGTTATGTGATCGATCTCCGTATGCCACTGCTTGATGTCACCGACATCAAAGGCATGCCGTTCTACTCCAAATCCACCAACACAATGGAATGGGCACGTCCCGGCTGTCTGCCAAATGATGACGACATGCTGTTCACTGACAAAATTCCTGATGGAATGAAGGGCATGAAGTGCATCGACTTCCCAATCGTCACACTGTTCCTTGATGAAATGAACACCGCTTCTCCCGCCGTTATGGCAAGTGGTTATCAGCTTATCCTGAACCGTCGTGTCGGCGAATACAAACTGCCAGACAACGTTGTTATCGTTGCCGCTGGTAACCGCGAAACCGACAAAGGTGTCGTGTACCGCATGCCTACTCCACTGTCCAACCGTTTCTCTCACTTGGAAATGAAGCATGACTACAAGTGCTGGGAAGAATGGGCAATCGCAAACCGTCAAGACGCTACTGTTATCGCATACTTGAATGCGAACAAAGCTGACTTGTACGATTTCAAGCCGAAGTCTTCTGGTCGCGCTTTCGCCACCCCTCGCTCTTGGTCTTTCGTTTCTGACTTCTGCGCAGTCAAGGGTGTCAAAGACTCCACACTTCGCAAACTCTTGGGTGGCAGCATCGGTGATGCAATGGCTGGCAAGTTCATGGCAACACGCGCCATCGTTCACAAGATGCCTAACCCGACCGATATCCTGATGGGTAAGGTCAAAGAGTTGAAGATCGACAACGTGTCCGCTCACTTCTCCCTCTCGGTTTCTCTCTGCTACGAGTTGAAAGAGGATTTCGAGAAAACCAAAGGCGATGATGCTTGGTACGATAAGTTCGACCACTTCGTTACCTTCATGATGGATAACATGACCACAGAAATCGTTGTCATGGCTGTCCGAACCGCTCTGGTTAAGTTTGAACTTCCAGTCATCCCTCAAAAGATGACACAGTTCGAGAAGTTCAACAAAGAGTACGGCCACTTCATCGCCGCCGCTCTTGGCGATATTGACGACTAATCGTCGGCCCCTGATGGGGTGAGGGACTGTAGCCAGCCCTCACCCCATCCTTTTCTTTACAGGAGATACCATGAGCATAGGCCAAGGCATCGCTATATGTGGCATTTGGGGCGGTACCGCCGCTATTGCGTTTAGTGAGGTTGGTGGCGCAGTCATCCTTGTAGGGATGTTCGCAATGATCGCCACGGGCATGATCTCTACACACAAGCAGGGATCAGAATGAGTACTGGGATAAATACAATGATGAACACACCCACACCAGAAGACTTCAAAGATTTCCTAGAACTGCAAGTCGGTGAAGCTAAAATCGAGACCCTCGAAGATGTTCAAGACATGATCATGCAAATCACCGTAGGCATGACAGAAGCACACCCTGATAACAAAGACGGTATGAAACAAATCGTCAAAGAAATCATTCGTGGAATCGACATGGTAATCGCCGTGTACGAATCTGAACAAAAAGACACCCTCGACTCATAGGAGTTCGTAAATGTACGGCAACCTCAAAGATGATTTCGATGCTTGGTGGAGCATGCGAAAATATAAAACACGCGACATCCCCGCCAAAGAACACGGAACACAACTAATCAAACACCGCAACGGATCAAACTTTGGATGGCCCGGTCCCGAAAAAGATGTTAACTATTGGGTGGAACTCGACAACGGTTATGCAATCGGGTACAGACAACCATATACTTCCAAAGGAAGAAAAGCCAGATACGTTGAATTCCCTATCGCACAAATGCCAGAAAAAACATTGACACCAGAATGAATCATGGTATACTCCGTGTACATTCAAATAAGGAAACAATATGTCAAGCATAATTAAACCAGAAGGCAAGTCAGCACTCCCTGTCGGATTCAAAACTGATCCGTACGAGGACGAAGAAGCTATCAAGAAATTGGTCACGGCCAAGATTCGCTTGCTGTTGACACAACCATTCTTCGGGAACATGGCTGCACGACTGATATTGGTCAACGGTGATGCGTGGCTTTCAACCGCCGCAACCGATGGTCGCCACTTCTATTACAACAGTAAGTTCATTCTTTCTCTGGATGATGCTCAAAACGTGTTCCTGTTCGGACACGAGATTTTGCACAACGCTTGGGATCATATGGATCGTAACGAAGGTCGTCGGCCTGATATCGCCAACATCGCATGTGACTATGCAGTGAATGGTGATCTGATCCAGAACCGTATCGGTAAAGTAATCGATCAGGTTCCTATCCTGCACGAAACCAAATACTACGGTTGGTCCATGGAACAGATTTATGCTGATCTGATGGAGAATGCAGAGCGCATCGATCTTCCTAAATTGGCCGGAATGGTTCTCGATGATCACTTGGATGTCGAAGACGAAGATGGCGAAGGTGCTGGTTCCGGCAAAGGCAAAGCTGGCGGCAAAGATGGCAAAGGCAAAGGTCGTCCAAAGCCATTGACCAAAGAAGAGCGTGACGAAATCAAAGCCGAAGTCCGCGATAGCATTCGTCAGTCTGCAGCAGCATGCGAAGCCGGTGATATCCCCGCTGGCATTCAGTCCATGCTTGATGACTGGAACGAATCAAAGATTGATTGGCGGGAAATGATTACTGCCAGTATCCAAGGTCAAGTGAAGTCAAACTTCACCTTCCAACGTCCGTCTCGCAAGGGCTGGGAACTTGACGCAATCCTTCCCGGCATGGAGCCAGAGCCTACGGTCAACGTCCACGTGGCAGTTGATATGAGTGGGTCTATGACCACCGAAATGGGTAAGGAAATCTTTGGTGAAATCCACGGCATCATGGAACAGTACACTGACTACAAAGTCACAATCTGGACCTTCGATACTCAAGTGTACGGTCTGAAAGAATTCACGCAATACAATGGCGATGAACTCAAAGACTACATGCCAGCAGGTAATGGCGGCACCGAGTTCTCCGTGAATTGGGACTTCATGAAAGAAAACGAAATCGAACCCGACATCCTGTTGTTCTTCACGGACGGTTATCCTTGGGGTTCATGGGGCGATGAAGACTACTGCGATACAGTGTTCATCATCCACGGCGAGGGTGCAGGACATATCACCGCACCATTCGGTCAAACCTGCCACTATGATGGGATTAGGTAATGCCTCTTCCCATGGCAGTAGTCATCGTATTCCTGACATTCTTTACCGCATTAATGGCGGGAATGATGTATCTGTTCGGTCCTGAAAATGATAATGGTTGGCGTGTTGGTGCTGATGTTTCTCCTAGTTCTTGGGATAGCATTCGCCAAGGTTGGCCAAGCCGCCTTCGGGGCATATATCGACCGGAAAGAAGTCAATGAACGGGTAAAAATGTTAGAAGCCCTGCGGGATGAAGAAAAATTAGCCGAACTACCGACTAGGAAACCGTGATGTATCACCACGCTAAGAAATTTGATTTTTTCGACACAATACTCGAACGCCCTGATTGGGTCAACAAAACCGTTCTCGATTTCGGGGGCAGTCACGGTAATATCATTCGCGATGATGTTTCTAAAATTGAACCAAAAAACTACACCTGCGTTGACGTGGACAATTTTGCTACTATTCTCGGAAATGATGATTATCCAGAAGCAGCATGGCATCATTTCGACCGGTATCAGCCCCACTATAACCCAACCGGAATCGTTGGCGAACCGCTTCCCATGCTTGCTCGTTTCGATTTCATATTAGCATTCAGTGTGTTTACTCACACCCCTCATGCCGAAACTAAAGAGCTTGTCCATGCCATGTTGCATGATCATCTAAATGATGATGGTGTGATGGTCGTTACCTTCTTGGAACCATACGCCTTGCCATGGTTTTTAGAACATCGAGCCAAATACGAAACCTTCGATCAAGATGAAAAACTTGAACAAGTTAAACATCTTGACTACTTCTGGCTACACGATGGCGTTGAAATTAATCAAAACGATGACAATGCCGACGATACAAGTAGCTATACGGGGTTCCATACACCAAAGTATTTCCTTTCCATGATCGCGGAAGCCGGTTTCAAACAACGCTATGTATGTGGGCGGTCTATCGACACAGACGCCGAACGTCAAAGCTGCATCATCATAACCAAATAGCTATTCTGTTTCAGGGATATCCGTTTTCGGACGTGGTTTTAATGGCGATGCCGGTACTGCTGGTGTCGCCGTTATTGCTTCTTGAACATTCGCGAGTATCTTATCCATCGTCGGCTTGATCTGTGCCTGATGATCGGCAATACATCCAACTACAGTCGCGCCCAAAGCATTCCAAAACTGTAAATAGTTTCCGGCGATACGTATCTGCACTAGTTCCTGACGGTCGGTGATATACGATCTTTGCTGCTTGCGCGTGAGTGTTCGAAGCTCAATCTTCGTAGTCTTCGCTAACATTCCATTCACCGCAACCAATGTATCCTCAATCTTTCTCCAATCCACCTTTAACTGATTGATCCGAAGTACCGCCCACTTGTTTGGCTCGGTCATCGGGATTCCTTGTTGATCCTTCTCCATCTTCATCATAAGTTGATACAGTTGTAAGTTATCGATCATTTCATTGATCGTGGCTTGGCATGTCACCATACGGTCAACTGACTCAAAGATGGGTGAAAACTTCAATGGATACCCACTGTAACTGAAGAAATCCAGTGATGAAGCTGGGGCAGAAAACATCATTGTTACTAGTAAAAAGGGAGCTAAGAAATATTTGCGCATGTTTTTTCCTTGATAATTATATATGTACTTATCAGTCAGTTCATAAAGGAAAACAAAATGACCGAAGAAACATTAGATCAGGCACCCGTGGCACCAGCACCAATCCAAGGGGAACCAACATATCAGGAACCAACACCGGAACCTGAACAGGCAGCACCAACACCAGAACAGGCTGATCCAGACCAAAATGGTCCGGGTGAGCCAGAACAACCAGCATTAAGTGTTAACGACTTCGTGCTGATGATGCAAATCATTAACGTTGTATCTGCTCGTGGTGGGGTGAAGCCAGAAGAAATGGAAGATGTCGGCGGTCTATACAAACGTCTACACTCATTCCTAGACCAAGCAGGAGTGCTTGACCAAAAGCCTCAAAAATAAGGAACCAACATGATTAAACATAGTGGAAAACACGGAGACAAGAAAGTAGTAGTATTATATAACACAGTGCCAGAAGAAGAGCACATGTGCCTTGTATGCTATCCAGATGTACTGCCAGTGCAGTATCACGATGGCATTATGCGAGTGCTAGAAAGCGATGTCGGCCAACAAGCCAAAAACTTCGCAGACGCATTGCACAGAAATGTGTTCGCAAACGGAAATAATATGTTGCATACTCTACACAAAGAGGGTATGATAAAGAAAGTTCAAACAAACCAAGTGACTATCTTGCCGAATGCTAAAAGTAAAATTCGTCTCGATGAACTGAATAGCCTACTGTCTCAGATCGATTCAGGGGGAGAAGCCGCTAAAGTTCTTGCCGACAACGATAAAGGTACAGGAATGGCTGATCCAGAAGTTATTAGGCATGCTGCAGAAACCCGATTGGCAGAAGAAGCCCGTGAAAAGGTTCTCGAAACCAATGAAATCGAAGGTTGGGCACCACCACCTAATGAGGTTGAAGAAGGTTTGGTGGGAATGACCGGATTGGCAACTGCCAATCTAACACAAGCACAGCAAATCGAAGCACAAATTGCTGCGCTACAAGGAGAAGCTAGCCGACTAACTGAAGAAGCATATTCTATGGACCCATCGTTAAAGCCAAAACGTGGACGCGGAAGGCCAAAAGGTAGTGCCAACAAAAAAACCGCAGCATAGTTATTTCAGTACTGAGTTCTTAGAAAAATGGGACACAACATTCCAAGACGTTCGTCTGGAAGATGTTCCCATAGAACTTATCAAACATATTGAAATAGTGCTTACCAACGGAGAGTATATACCAATCGACATTCAGGATACCTTGGCTAATGAAAACATTAACCCAAGGCGTCTTGAAATGCTGATCAACCAACATATCGAAGACATCAGCGAAGAAATTCACCTGATCGAATTCAAACTGGATATGAACGAAGTCGCAATAACAATCGAAGCTCAAACAGAAAAAACGTTGAAAGACTTATGATAACAGCGATCTTAGCTATAGCCGACGACGGAGCCATCGGGTCCGAAAACGGTTTACCGTGGCCTCACATCAAAGATGATATGGAACGGTTCGTAGAAAAAACAATAAACCAAGTGGTGGTAATGGGCCGAAAAACATGGGACTCATTGCCACCCAAATACCGACCACTACCAAACCGAATCAATGTCGTGGTTACATCTAAACCCCTCTCAGACTTCCCCGGTGCCAGTGGTACATTACACGGCGATGATCTCACCAAAGGTCTGCAAACATTCGTGAAAGCATATCCAGATAAAGAGATCGTTATCATCGGTGGTGCTGAGATATACAAGCAATGTTTGCCAGCATGCGATAAACTTTACATTACTAAGGTACATGGCGAATACGAGGGCGATGTGTTCATGGATTATGATGAACTTATCAAAGGCTTTGAGCAAACTGGTCATGGATTGATGGCAGATGCTACAAGAGATTTTGGCGAACATTTGTTCACGTTTCAAACATGGAAAAGACAATGAACGTATTTGTATTATTGACAATGCTTATAGGAAGTAATGGTCAAGGTTCTTATTACCACCATAGTCTTGATGGCAACATCAAGACATATTCATCACAACAAGAATGTCATACTGCATATGATAACTTAGACAAAGATTTTATACACGTATATACAGCATGTGTACACAAAGATTATATCCCAATCGGATGGAGAAAATGAAACAAGGTCTAATTGTTAACGAGTACGGTACGCAAGAATGGTACCTAGATGGCAAACTTCATCGGGTAGATGGACCAGCACGTATACATGAAAATGGTACTGAGCTTTGGTATCAACACGGCAAAGGGCATAGAACAGATGGCCCTGCCGCTGTATATGGCAACGGTGGAGAAAAATGGTTCTTGAACGGCGAACTACATCGTGTAGATGGACCTGCAGCAACATACCCGAATGGCGAAACTGAACACTGGATTCACGGAGAATTACAATGAATCAATATCTTGAAACTCTTAAACTAATAATGGACACTGGTGTTGATCGTGATGACCGCACTGGTACAGGCACACGCTCGATCTTTGCTCATCAGATGCGTTTTGATTTGCAACAAGGTTTTCCAGCAGTTACAACTAAAAAACTAGCATTTAAGAGTGTTGTATCAGAGTTGTTATGGTTCCTAGAAGGTTCCAGTGACGAACGTAGGCTTGCTGAGATACGGTATGGTAAACCTCGGGCAGAGTTGGAAGGTAAGACTACTATCTGGACTGCTAATGCAGAAGCAGATTATTGGAAACATGGTACAGATTTAGGTCGTGTGTATGGTAAACAATGGCGTGAATGGCGGACCAGTGAATCATGGTCCGACGAAGAATCAGCGGAATGGTGGAAAAATAACGACATTACTAAGGTGCGCGAATTCAAACCGTATCACACGGTAGACCAAATCGCTAACGTAATTCAAAACATCAAAGACAAGCCGTGGGATCGTAGACATTTGATTATTGCTTATAATCCAGGAGAGCTTGATCAAATGTGCTTGCCCCCTTGCCATTTTTCTTTTCAATTCTATGTCGCAGATGGTAAACTATCATGCCACATGACACAACGATCATGTGATATGTTCCTAGGTGTGCCATTCAACATAGCCTCATATGCCCTGCTAACACACCTTGTAGCGCAAGTGACCGATCTCGACGTGGGTGAGCTAGTAATCACACTCAATGATGCTCATATCTACAATAACCACTTCGATCAAGTGCAAGAACAGTTGTCTAGAACTCCAGATGTACTACCAACACTGAACATCAAATCCACAACCAAAGATATCAACAACTTCACTATGGATGATTTCGTACTGGAAGACTACAATCCTCAAGCCGCCATCAAAGCAGATATGGCGGTATGATAGACATGACAAGAGACCATAGTCTATATCCAGACTGTGGATACGATCATAAGTACGATCACCGATGCAGTCTACACACCGGAGGGGTATCCGTTCAGATAGTCGAATGGTGCGCCGAACATTGTGAAGGTAAATGGGGATGGTATTTCAACCATGTGCCATATCTCGCAGACCCATACTCAATGAAGAACAATGCTATCCTCACATTCGAACTACAATCCGATCTAGTCGCGTACGCAATTACCCATTGACATCAACCACTTCATGATGCTATAATCATGAATTAACCATAAGGAAATACTGATGGCACATCAAGAACGAGATCGTATAGAGAAATCAGGTCTGAGATATGACGTGTATGGACCCGCAGGTATGCTACGAAATACCAATTGGGAAGCAGTACAAAACCCTAACGAAAATGCATACAGTATTGCTGCCCAAGTCGATAATCTAGAAAAAGATATCGACACCACCGTCCAAGCATTGACCGATGTCATGGAATGGATCAACAACTGGTCACCGAACTTCACAGAAGATGAAGAATGGGATGAAGTCAATGATCGAGTGAAAGCGATCCTCAATAAGGAAATACAAAATGACACAACCTAATCAACACGTATTCGCTAGCGAAATTCTCAATAACACTAACCTAGGAAAGTGTGACCTCGTTATCTATGCCGCGCAATTACGGCGTCTAGGATACGGAAATAATGTTCACGAAACATTGACAAAACTCTCCGAGGATAAGTTCGAAAACGAAGACCAAGCTATCGAACATTATCAGAACCTGATCGATGAACTAACACCTACCCCCGATCCACTTGAAATCGAAGGTCAACCAGAAATTACCAGCGAAGGATAACAACATGGCTAAAAAGAGTTACATGCTTGTGAGATTGGTACCAGAAGAACAACCCGAGACAGGTACAGTCTACACAATTAAAAAATCAACAAAGGGCACAAAGACCGGCGAGAAGTTTCGTTTCAGAAAGTTCGATCCAGTATTGAAGAAGCACGTATGGTTCGTTGAAAAACGTATGCCATCGCATTCAAAATGAAGGATAAATTTAAACAAGCCCATATGGATGTAGCCGAACGATACGCTGAACTTAGTTCCGCCGTTCGACTACACGTCGGCTGTATCATTGTCAAAGACAACCGAGTCCTCAGTATTGGATACAACGGTATGCCTTCAGGATGGTCCAACGTATGTGAAAGATCAGATAAGATCACCGTACATTCCAAAGAAGATGGTGATGAAATGATCAAACGTGGGTATACGCCTGTCGCCGGAACCAATCAAGGCGGTGTATACGAAAAACTTACATCACTTCCAGAAGTACTTCATGCCGAAACCAATGCTATAGCTAAGTTAGCTAAGTCACATGAAAGTGGCGATGGTGCTGCACTGTTCGTTACACACTCTCCATGTATCGATTGCGCTAAACTGATCCACCAAGCCGGTATCACCGAAGTATACTTCAAACATGAATACCGTAGCACGGAAGGGTGGGACTTTCTGAGAAGATGTAATATTAGGGTGGAGCATCTCGAATAATGATAACACATGATTCAATGAAATTATTCCTGCTACAGTTGCTGGCACATGTCGGTTTGCTGGGATTGTTTCTATATGGAGAAACATATCACTTCGGGATCACATTGTTTGTGTACTTCCTGACCGGATGCTTCGGCATGACTATGACATTTCATCGTGGTCTCTCTCATAACTCATGGAATATGCCAACATGGTTTAAATACTTCGGCACTATCTGTGGGATATACGGACTGACCGGCTCGTCAATCAGTTGGGTAGCATCACATAAAAAACATCATGCATTCTCCGACACCGAGAAAGACCCGCATTCTCCATTAACCAAAGGAATTTTCAAGGTACAGTTCCTTAGTATGTTCGAACCAGTACATATCAAGTACGTGACCAATATGCTACGTGACCCATTCCATCTATTCCTACATAAGAACTACTTCAAGATACACGCCCTGATCATCGTCGCGCTGTTGCTACTTGACCCAATGCTCCTGATCGCAGCGTACCTCGCTCCAGCGGCCATCCTATGGAACCTAGGGAGTGCCGTGAACAACCTGAACCACTTGTATGGATACAAACCACACGTGACCAATGACCACAGTACCAACAATCTCTTTACCGGATATTTGGTATGGGGAGAAGGCTGGCATAACACCCATCATGCTCACCCTAAACGATCCATGTTTGGTGAACAATGGTGGGAGGTGGATATCGGCGGAAGCTTAATTGAACTAATAGGAACAAAATCATGACAACCGTGACCCGTAATAACTTCCTGAGTGACCAAGAATTGCAAGCCTTCAATGAGTTGTGGAATGGTGCCGGTAATGATGCTATCACAATGAATGGTGCAATCGATAGAAGATTCGTCCCGTTGCGGGGGAAAACCATCAAGTCAATTATCGATCCAGCAACACTTAGTGATTGGTTCGGAACGGATGTCTACCAAATTACACGGGGCTTCATGTCAGATGCACCAGAACCATTCCAAATACATACCGACAATAATCCCGTCAATGTGTCGGGATACCATGTGAACACTTGCGTCAGCCTTGGCGAACAACAAGACCAAGGCATAGTGCTGTTCACTGACCATTGTGATCAAAAGGTCATCGCGGTGGACAATGATACCTCCGAAGACAAACTCGAAATCTATCGAACCATGGGGTACACTCCAATCACCTCAGAGAACATGGGAAAATTCATGGTCCCTTCTCCATGGATGGATCATTCCGACACCGTGAAGTCAATGCTCGACCACTGTAGTCACGAAATGTATCCATACTTCCGGCCAGACGAAGTGATCTTCCACCGGTACAACAAAGCTATACGATTCCCAAACACACAACTCCACGCCGGAATGAATGCCATCGGACCATTTCAACGCTTGGTGTTCATTGCAAAGATCGATTAATGGCAGAATATTTCAAATGGCAAGCAGGTAGACAGGAAACCGGATACTTCCGAATGAGAATATACACAATCACGTGGCCTTTCATGGGCGACTGCTATATCCTCAAGATGCCAGATCAATCAGAACTCCCACCACACAAAGACCCAATGCGTGGCAAGTGGAAGAAGCTCAAGCATTATCGACTGAACATCGTTATCAAGAAACCTAAATCCGGCGGGGAGTTCACAACCGAAGAAGGTGGAGTGATCTTCAATCTATTCAACAGAGTCATCCTGATCCGTCCAGATATCTATGAACATCAAGTGTCAAAGGTTCAAGGATCACGATACGTATTAAGCTTCGGATTTGCAATATGAAACGCGAACAGATCATCCAAGGATATGAACTGATCACGATTAGTCCTGACGAAGAATACATCCGACTGTTCGAAGAATACCGAGACGCGATCCTTACCAAAAATGATCCATCCGACCAGAAGATGATCAGAAACTATGAACCAGATCGCCTTAAGGTCGAAGACCAACTATGTGTATCATTGCTCGTCGAGGATTACTCCGTGGTGGCGTTCAGTACTCTATTACATAGAGACTGTTATGGCCAAGCAGCACGATGCTTAAATCGTTTGTATTTCGATCCAAGCATACGAACATGGAACCGTGTCGCCGGAAACCAACCATCATTGAACCCACGGGTGAATGTGATCGGGCCAGCAATGGTAATGCAACAACAAGCATTTATGCCAGATAATAGCAACGTGATGTTTATCTCCAAAGAACCATTCAAAACGAGATGGGCAAAGAAAACCGCCGCGAACTACAACAACAGTACACCACTAGAATGGACCAACCACGAAATGCTGTATCCAGTGTGTGATCAAGATCAAGCCTCTTGTTGGCAACATTTGATTTATACCACCACCGAGGATACCCTAAATACCCTATTAGATAAAGGAATATCATTCGATGAATACCGATCAAAATTCAATGCTAACACGTAAACACTTTCCGTTCTATGAAAAACTCGATCTACAATTCGATCCAGAAAAAATCATGGCAGAACTTAAAATTCTCGAAGAACTGAATGGTGGGTGGAACGACATGAAAACCAATGCACCCTTGATCAAAGAACTCACCCATGGTCGCGACAGACTCACACAGGTCTTCCAAAACGATGATGGGGAATACCACTCGTATGAACAAATCATCTGTACAGAATACAACGAAGATCAAAACGCTACTAAAACAATCGATGCCACTGGCGGTACCCTATCGCAATACAAACAAGATATGGACAAAGCTAAATCAGGCTTGAATGAATCTGCGTACAATCAACTCAGACCTATGATGGATAATGCACCATACATTCGTGATGTGTTAGAACAATTCCAAGACCCTATCTCAAGAGCAAGGTTTGCCAGAATTCAACCAGACTTTCAAATCAAACCTCATATCGATTATTGTACACGATACGGAATGAGATATCATATCGCACTGACAACCAATGATGACTGTAAACTAGGCTTCAGACATTCTCCCAAGGATGATTTCGAAGTACTACATATACCAGTCGATGGCCATGTGTACTTCGTTAATGCTGGATTCGAACATTATGCCGAGAATATGGGCGATACCGAACGCACACACTTCGTCGTCGGGGTTACTGGCCAATCATTGATGAATAATGCTTGATATCGTAATATGTGCAATACCCCCGCTAGAAAGAAAGTACCCATTGATTGGTCCCGCTATCCTTAAGGCCGTGCTCAATGATAATGGATTCAAAGCGAAGTATGTCGATTTCAATATCGAATATTGGAATACAGTAGGAAGTAAAGAATACTTTCGAACAGTAGATAACATCACCGAAAATATTCTCGATATCGATGAGCAATGCATCGATGCATGGGCAAATCAATTGATCGAAACCAACCCCACATGGATAGGGATATCCCTGTTCAGCTATAAGCAAATACCCGTTGCAAGAAAACTCCTGCACAAAATTAAACAAAAATCAAACATCAAAACAGTCATAGGCGGTGCCCACATCAGTATAGGTGTAACGTTCATTAAAGAACTACAGGAAAATAACCTCATAGACGCTTTCATCTCCGGTGACGCAGAAGAAACCCTAGTGGAACTACTGCAAAACAATACCTCACGGGCGAACGTATTCAAACCAGTCCAACTACAGGATATGAACCAAATACCAATACCAGATTACTCAGACCTTGATTTGGACATGTATGAGGACAATGGTATTTTATTGGTGACAGGATCAAGGGGATGCGTCAAAAACTGTACGTTCTGTAACATCGCAACGATATGGCCAACATATAGATTCCGTACAGGAATTAGTGTGGCATCCGAACTCGAATACCTAAATCAAACCCATGGGATAGATAAATTCTACTTCACGGACAGTCTTATCAATGGTAGTATGAAAGCCATGAGAGATTGGTGCCACAATATTATAGAGAAAAATATGAACATCAAATGGTGGGGCCAATTCATTTGTAGACCAGAACACCAAATGACTGCAAATGACTACGATATCCTGAAACAATCCGGATACAGTAGAGCCATCATCGGAGTCGAATCCGGTAGCACAATAGTCCGTGAACATATGACCAAAACATTCACCGATCAAGACCTGTTCACAATGCTGAAGGAACTCGTACAACGAAATATCGATATAGATATACTGATGATGGTGGGATACCCAACCGAAACCGAAGAAGACTTCCAGATGTCACTACAAATGATCCAAACTATCCATGATCAAATCAAAATGAACCCAGAATACACGGGAACATATAATATCACAGTGAATAACCCAGCAGTAATCATTCATAGTACACCACTCCATCAATGGGCGACAAACAATAATATCGAATTAAAACTCAATCCAGATAACGTGCTCTCATATGATTGGGAATACGGAGAGAACACAGAACAGGTACGTATCCAGAGATACTTGAAGTTCGATGATACCGTGAAAGAACTACAATTGGAAGGGGCAGCTAGATGGCTCACCAATGGGTTACAACGGAAGTTACTGAACTATCAACAACACAACATGATAAATAACACATAGGAGTACAATATGGCCCAAATTAAAATAACATCTACATTCGATTTCAGCAATTTCCCAGAAGAATGCGCTACAATCGATTTTGCCGCAGCAGCCGGAACCGCAATGAACACATTCTATAGCACAAGACCAGAATGGGACGCAATGATCGAAATAATGACTAATTATACCGTGGATAGAACATACACATGGGATGAGGTGGAATCTACAGTGACACTAGTCAGTATATGGGATACCGTGGAATATCAAGATTGGCTAACGCATCAAGACGATTTCTATGCATGCGCAGCAACATCAAATATTACAGTCACGGTACTATCATCTGAACCATTGATCTAGCAAATTTTTGTCACAAGAACTCAATAATAATTGTTGAGGTCAAAATGAACCATAAATAATGTCATGTTTGAATTAACATTACAGAAACCAAATCAAACCAATGAAATCATACAATTCGATGCCGCAGATACACCATTAGGTCAAAAATGGAAACAGGCATTGATACATGTTTGTGAAAATCGCATACATCATCCCATAGCACAACCCGATAGAATATATAACCTCAATAGCGAATGGTCAGAACTAGATATCATCAACAAATTGAACACGATCATCGATACCATAAACCTGTATGATCCCCAATCAATGTTCCTTGAAGGACGAAATACATACAATCCAAAAGACCCTATGTTCAAAATTCAAGGACCATACATGACACAACAAGACTCCAATAGATGTCATAAGTTCTTCGAGGATATGAGAGGGAAAAACGAAGACCCTAATCCATGGTATGTAGCAGCGCCAAGTGATATCAGAACCGCTATCGAAACATACAATGTATTGATCCATCGTTGGGAAGACTTGGGTGCAGCAGGTAGAATAGTATCACACTTCTTCAACCGTGAAGCTACTGCAATGGAAGATCAAGACTTCGATTCATTTACCGTATTACATGATCCAGGCGACATCTCTTTGAACTATTGTCATAAAGGTAAGCATCTTTGGGACTACTATAAAGATCAAGAAGATGGAACTCATGCAGGGGAAGAAGCATTGATACCACAATGGAAATACAGTGCAGATTTTTGCTTGCAATTCGATAGGGGGCCGTTCTATAATACTGAACGGGCCGCTCACTTCGAAGAGTGGTTCCATCGTAATTCAAACTATCTAAGCACTCTAGGGATAACACGCGATGATCCTAGAGCAGCAATAGGTAAAGCAATAGTAGGACGGGTCATCGGAGATGTCCAAGAAATCAAATCCCGCATAATGGGTTCAACCAAAATTCTAGGAGTGCAACATGTCATTTGACACAATCGATTCAGACTCATTCAATAAAATGATGATCATATGGGACTTAGGTAAACGATGCAACTTCGATTGCTCGTACTGTACCGGATATATGCATAACAACTATAGCCCTCATTCCAGCATCGAAGAACTTAAAACTACCGCCGCACACTTGAATGAATACTACGAAATATACAAACAACATCATTCAGATGATTGGACAAAGGCAACTATATCATTCACTGGTGGTGAACCGGTGGTGAACCCAGCGTTCTTTGAACTCGCCGCACATATCAAAGAACAATACAGCGAGAACTTTAACCTCGGCTTGACAACAAATGGTACATGGCATCCAGATAAACATCAAGAAATATTGAAGTACTTCTCTGGTATGACGATATCATATCATACCGAAGGTCCAGAGAAACTCAAACAACGTGCCAAAGAGAACATGCTATTGATTAAGAACTCCCCCGATGCTAATACATGGTTGACAGTTAATGTCATGATGCATGCAGAGCACTTCGAAGAATGTGTGGACTTAATCGAAAACTTCCTTATACCAAATGATATCGCATTCACCCCTCGGGTCATTGGTGATGGGTCAAGCTTCAATTCAGATTGGTTCCCCGACACCGATGGTATCATGAGAAAGGTTGTTCATACATATGATGCATGGCAATTAGAATACATGAAAACCTTTTGGGATAAAAAGAACGCTGAAGTAAGCGGCAATAAACTACAAGACTCCACAACCAGTACCGAAGAACCACAGGAAAAATCCCTCGAACCAGACTATAAAGAGAAATCTAACCAGAAACAAGTAGGGCGTAAGCTCGGGCGTATGTGTTGTGGTGGACGTACACTATGCTTAAGGGACTCCGAGACCAAAGAATGGGACAAACTTAAGTTCGTTAATGATACCCGCTTTAAAGGATGGGACTGTATGGTGAATTGGTTCTTCCTACATATTGAACAGGGTAACGATTTAGTGTATCATCACCAAACATGTCGGGCCGACTTCAATGGAGCAACTGGACCTATTGGTACCATAACAGAGTTCGATAAGATCAACTTGTTCTTGAGGGAACAAATAGAGGCAAATGGAACCATACCAATCATCACCTGCCCTAATAGCATGTGTGGTTGTGGAATGTGTGTACCTAAATCAAACGATAGAGAAGCCTTTCAAGAGATGTTTGACAAACATACCATAGGCATCAAAGGAGTATATCGTGACAGCACCGATCTCCCTGAATGATATAAAATCGTGGCATGTAGAGATCGTCTCGAAGTGTGCCGTGAACTGTTCCAAATGTTCTCGTGTCGTATTCCCAGAAGCTAATACAAATACCTCGTTACCATTGGATGTCTTCAAGCAAGCGTTTACCCCTGAGATATTGAAGAAGCGTTACAAGTTTCTACTATGTGGTAACTATGGTGATGCGATCTATCATAACAACTTCCATGGGTATCTTGAATATCTGAAAGAGCATAATCAAATGATCTCAATACGGACGAATGGTTCATATCGTTCGACCGACTGGTGGGAAAAGACTGCTTCGATACTACAAGAACATGACACCATGAGCTTCTGTGTTGATGGGTTACGTGACACCAATCATATCTATAGAGAGAATGCTGATTGGGACTCTATTGAGGCAGGTATGCGTATTATGGCTACCTCCAAAGCACGATCTCATTGGGAACTAATCGTATTCAAGCATAACGAACACCAGCTTGAAGAGGCACGTGAACTATGTACCGAGATAGGGTTAGATGAATTCACATTGATCAAGAGTGATCGATACAAGGGACTGGATGATCCCTTACGCCCATCAGATGATTGGGTAAGTTCGAACAAGACCGCCAAGCCAGTGATCGAGCCTAATAACAAGATGATCCAACCATTATGCAGCACGGGCAATCTACATTACATCAGCGCAGAAGGAGTCTATACTCCATGTTGTTGGATAGCCTCGAACAATGATTACCTAGAGGTTTCACCCTTTGGCATTCAGAGGGATAACTACAGTATCAGGTATCATACATTACAGCAGATCATTGATCAACGGTCACAGGATTTCATTAGATCATTAGAGGATTATGACAACGCTCCATCACAATGTAGGAAGAAATGTACCAAAGATCGAACACTACAACAAGAGAACACATGGGTATCCCCCACAAGTCAGAGGATTAAAGAATGAGTGTAACCGATTTAGGTATTAATGTAGACGTGATCAAATTACAGCAATTATTCCATTCGATATGGGAACAAAGTGATGATTGGTGGAATAGAGATCAAAAGGACTTCAATAAGAATGTTCAACGGGCGGTTCAAATGGTGCCGGAACATATGTTCGATAGTTATATGGACTCGTGCGGAAGGATAGCAGACCTCTCTCATCCAGAGGAAGCGTACACCGCATTGACCCCCGACATGATTGACTCTATACTACCTGATATCCTAGATGAAATACCATACACATTAGTTCGGGGGAGATGGATGCTGGTCAATACTCAGTCGTCCTACACGGCCCATACAGACCCATCAAACCGCATTCATATACCAGTGCTCACTAGCCCTAATAACCAGATGTTATTCTATCCTAATGGATTGGATGCTCTTCAGAACGATGTTCAATCATATCATATGAAGGAGGGTTCCGTATATCATGCAGAAACGGTGAAGACCCATAGCTTTGTGAACATGTCTGGATATGATCCCATGCAGAGTTTCCCCTATAGAATACACTTGGTGTTCGGGATAGTTGAATGATATGTTCACACTTGAATAATGGGGTGTTCGTTGATACTTCTTCCAGAGTGACCCCATGTTGTTATGTACGTAGCAACAATAGACCAGAATATAAAGAGATCGTTACCTCAGACTTGCATAATCATCCTGTATTGAAAGCGATCAGACGTGATGTAATGAATGGTATCACTCCCCCTGAGTGTGTTGGGTGTAAGCATAGTAAGGGGATCACTAGGAAGTACAGCAACGATGGCATCGTGACCTCTGAGACTGTTCAAGCCTCTGATATAGAATACCTTCACGTACGCTTCAACAATGTATGTAATTTCAATTGTGTGATGTGTAACCCCAGCTATAGTCATCTCATTCATAAGGAGACGTATCCGAACGAGACTCCATATGTTGAGATGCCCGTTGATCATCATGCTGCCTTAATCAATGATCTCCCAAGCATGACAGGATTGAAGCAGATCATGTTGGCCGGTGGTGAACCCTTTGTCATCAAGAACACAGTGATAGAGTTCTTGCGTCAGATACCTATCAAGGATGTTCGGGTAGTATCGTTCACTAATGGTTCACGATATGACGATGAGCTATTGGATGAGTTAGAAACGTTTAGCTTGGGTGGGTTGACATGTTCTATAGATGGTATGGGAGATGTATTCAACTATCAACGCGCTGGGGGTGATTGGGATGTGGTTTATGAGAACATCAAGAAGTTCTCTATGCGTTCGAACATCAAATTACACTGGTCACCGACAATAACCTGCTTGAATTTAATGCAATTGCCTGAGACCATTGATGAGATCGATGGGTATTTTGCTGAGTCATGGTTCTCTAATGTATTGTGTGACCCTGAGTATTATCATATCAAAATGTTGAAGCCGGAATATCTTAAACAAGTTCGACAACATATACAAGATCAAGGGTTATTGAAGGAGATCGATCTGGCCATTGATACTGAGGTGGATCAATCATTGATTGAACAGTTCTGGGCACGTGCTGAGTACAACTTGAAGCATCGTGGGGTAGACATTCAAAAACTAATCCCGAGCATCTCTGAAATCATTCGAGAGAATTAATACAACCTTGAGTTTGTAATTTAAGCGGCATAACATGCATTATCGGAAATCGTGTTTGGCTTCCAGTAAGGGATACAGCCATCTCAGATAATACCTGAGTAAAAGAATCAGGTACAGATTCTTGGGTATCATAGGTTGTGTGGAATAACATCCTGAAACAGTTGACACCACATGGATTCATGGTACACTCAGAGGGTAGAAAGAAACACCGAACAGGAGCGAACATCATGACTTACAGTGGACTGAAAACCATCATCCGGAACGCAATGGACAAAGCAATCGTGTTAGCTGAAAATCGCAACGAAGATGGTTCAATCAATTGGAACTGGGTTGATAGCGATACCTTCATGGATGTCATGGACGCTGGCATCGATATCCGCGATGATACCGAAGAGTTCTATGCCGAATTCAACCGGTACGCCGACGAGATCAGCGCAAAATAAACCTCTCAAAAAAGATTGACCCCACAGGGATTCATGGTACACTCAGAGGGTAGAAAGAAACATCAAACACCGGAGATGCAAACATGGCTACATCATTTGAAACAACAACATGCTCACGATGCGGCGGTACTGGACAATACAGCTACTGTCGCGCATACGGTACTAAATGCTTTAAGTGTCATGGCGGTGGACTGTCATTCACCAAGCGCGGGGAACTGGCCCATACATATTACATGAAAAGCCTTGAAACTCCCCTGAACGAAATTAAAGTGGGTGATCTTGTTCAAGTGTGGGATATGACACGTAACTATTTCGCAACAGTTATCCAGATGGCAGCATCAGACGCATACGCGAAACAGGGTATGCCAGCATTGTGCATGACCACTAACCACGAGAAGAATGGTAAGTCCGGCCTGACCGCTTCACCCGACGACATGGTACGGGTGGGTCATAGTAGAGAAGAGAAACTGGTCAAGATTGCTATTGCTCTGGAGTATCAAGCATCATTGACCAAGCAAGGTAAACCCCGGAAAAGGAAAATCAAATGAATTATATCAGAGAGAAGATCATGATCGCTATCTTGTCCGTGATCGTAGCCCTAGTGGTTGTGGCATACGGACCTTCGTGGATAGATCATGTGAATGCTCATGCCGAACGTGCCGACAACTGTCGTATGATGACAGAAGACATCACCTATAACATGATGCGCAGGAATGCTCTTCAAGCCCAACGACATATTGAGCGTATGGCCACCGCTAATTTCCGGATAAATGATTCAACTACGGAAGCGGCAATGTCGGCTTATGCTCGTGAGGATGCTGTGGTGGAACTGTACAAGAATGCTACTGATCAGCATGATAAACTTCGCGCCACGTATAATGAACAATGCACAGGGAGATAACTAGGATTTAGGTTTCCTGCGGTACCATGCATCGTAATCATTGAGGATACATTCCACATAGTTACCCGAGCGTACCCTACACATTGACCCTGTACTGTGCGTGAACCACCAATGACATGTAGGACAATGCCGCCTAACAGTTAAGGCTTCTATCAGTTCTTCATCAGTGTATGGTGAATCAGTCATTCTTCACCCAATAGAGATACTTATTGTCGATGCATCGTGACTTCTTCGTATCGAATAGAATACAGGTTACACCACTTTGAAACGACCACGTTGTTCGACCGCACGTCTTGCATGATCGTGATAATATGTCAAGCAATTCTTGATCAGTATATGGACTAGTTTGTTTCATATCCTACAGCATATCCCGTTTGTTGTACAATACATTGATTGCATTTCTGTTCACATTCAACCCATGCTTTATCAGGATCATTGAACGTTCTAAACAACTTATCCCACGCTGGATCATTCAATACATCCTCTAGCCCACGATCAATAACATTCAACTGTTCACGGTATTCAGCATAAAAACTGTTCTTGTACTCTATCGTCTTACGCTTGTTCGACAGTTTAGTATAAGGATAACTTACCCAACTACATGGATGTAATGTTCCCGCAGCATTAACAAACAATCCTCGGTTACCAATGAGACACATCGGCATGATAAATCCACCGTATTCTTCTCGAACTTCTTCGTACTTCTCTTGATTATACAACATATACTCTGTGTTGTCCAGCCGACGATTGCGAAGATTAATATATTCACGTTCATATCTATTGGATGAACTGATATTATCCTCTGATGGTTCGAGATCGTCTGGTTCAGGATTGCCGTATTTACTGTTGAACTTAGTCGATTTAGTGATCTGGAAACCATCACAACCCTGTGCCCGAGCGATGTCCTTCATGGTATCGATGTGATCCTCATTGAACTTGAACACAATCATTGCCCAATTGACATAACAGGACGATTCACGACACATTATACCCATCCCTGTCATGATACTATCAAAAGAACTATTAACTCGATAAAGGTTATTCGAGGATTGATTGTAACCATCTACTGAGAAGTTAATGGTATCGTATTGATTACTGATCGAGGCGAACTCTCTCCACCATGATGGGGTTTTATATGAACCATTAGTGATCGTGTACACGTGTATCTTAGGGTTATGTTCTTTGATGTATCGAATGATGGCGAGATACTCTTTACAATAGATTGGATCGCCAACATCACCACACATCGTGATACGTTTGACTTCATCCTGTAATAACTCTGGTGTGAGTATCTCTTGGAACTGTTCGAGCGATAGCTCACGGTTTAACCAAGGAGTGTCCGGAAGCTCTGTACGAGGGCACCTTGGGCATTCTAGAGCACATTTAGAGGATGGTTCGAAGTGCCAATGGTATAGTTGCCATGGATGTGTTAATTCGATGGTTCTAACTCCACAACGTTCATATTAGGATCATTCAAGGCATTCATTACTGTACGAGCAACATCTATAGGCATCATATGAGGATTACTGTACAACCCATCATCAAAACTCTCTCGACGGTCATAGAACCGTGCTTTATTGAAGCCTGTCTTGACAAGTCCCGGTCTAATCTCTATGAATCGTGCTTCTCGATGTTCTGTACGCAACAGTTCAGTGAACTCATGCAAACTCTTCTTGCTTAGAGTATAGGCGAGATCATTCGGTGGATATCTTCGAACATTCATACTAGTGATATTAACGATTGTCGCTACAGTGTTGTGTTTTAATACAGACTGTGTTAGGGCTATTGGGGCGAGAAGATTCACTTGCATGATCGATTGAACATCATGTGGTTGTTGTAGACTAAATGGAGTCTTTCCGCCATGATCATGACCAGCATTATTGATCAGGATATCGAAATCCTCTAGGGGAATATCAGTCGAAGCGTATTCAGACACTTGAATTGGATCATTTAAGTCAAGTTCATCACGTGTTGGGTCGATGACCTCGTGACCATCTGCTTGAAGTTCATGAAGGATAGCTTCACCGATCCCTGATGATGCTCCTGTTAATAGTACTTTCATTGTTGTTTCCTTATTGTTGGATATTGTAGTTTAAAGTTCGCGGCGGCTACTTTCAAGATGACATCAGTCATATCTTGGGGTAGATCATGTTTCTCTGGCCCCATTTTGTTCCATGATTCATAGATGATCATCAAGTCGTTGAATGCTTCATCTCTACCTTGTTGTAGTGTTGTTATGGCCTTAATGCTCTCTGAGTACAACATATAGGGACAATCGTCTTGATGATACGCTGTTTCATTGGTTTTGGTGATACATTTGCACGAGGCAGTGAGTGCTGTTTTCAGTTTTTGGGTCAGATTCATGTTATTTCCTGTTTATTCGAGTGTGATTCGTGTCGTTTGAGTTCCTTGAGACAATATCGCGTATATTTCTCTTGTGTGTTGTATCGTCTTGGATCGTGTGCTTTGATCATGTATTGAAGAACTCCGGTGTGATACTTAGTGCGGAACAGCCAGTGTAGAAGTTTTGTCCTATGGTTATCTTGATGATATTGTTTACGTGTTCTAGATGGATGTTTATGGACTGATTCTAATGTACTCATTGTTGATCTTTCTTTGGGACATATTGTTTGGTGTGATATTTTACATCCGGAAACGTCCGCTGGTACCACACTAACTTCTCATGAGTCTCTTCCCGTGAGTTTCTTAAAAACGTGGTACCATTATCCTGTAGCCAACCGGGCCCTACGCGCACATCACGTTTGAAATCTCCATGATGCCATATTCCGTATTTAGTCATTGTTGATCTCTCTTTGGTACAAATTGTTTCACGGCTGTATTAAATCGTTCTGTCCATTTATTTAGTTTAAGTCTATCGGCTTCGAATCTTAGATGTTCTCTGTATTTGAGTTTCATTTCAAGTATCTTCTAGCCATGTACTGTGTATGTTTAAGTAGTTCACGATTCATGTACGTCATGTATTTTGCGTTCATTCCAGCTTTTTCCTTGATGCTGAAGAAGCCTGATTTATCGTAATGATTAAGCCTCGCCTGATCTTTTAGGAATCGTTTATACTCCCTGAATGATAGTTTTTTGGCCCCCTCAATTTTATTATGTTCGCTGTATGATATTGTCATTCTTTAAGATATCTCCGTCTCATTAGTTCTCTCTGTCTAGTACGTTTTTTCACACAATAGTCCAAGAATTTGGTATCTGGTGGATTAGGTTGCCATGATGTAGAGAACATGCAATGGTCGTATTGTTCTATCCAATAGTCAAGTTTATCCTGATCTTGTTGAAATCGTTTTGTTTCCCTGTATGATAGTTGTTTGCGTGTCATATAAATGGTGGTCCTACGTTGTATCTTCTTAGCATGTACCATCGTTTTCTGGTACAGTACTGTAAAAATTTTGTGTTGGTATCGTTTACTGTGCTGTTAAAGAGTGCTTGGTTGTGTCTTTTAGTCCATTTCATGAGTTTTTCGAAGTCTTGATCGAACCGTTTTCGTTCTTTGTATGATAGTTTTTTTAGTGTCATAACGGTGGTAGTACCCGTTTGTTGTACCGTGCTCGGATGTATGCTCTGTGTTTATTGTATTCACGTTGACGATATCTGAGGTACTGTTGTTGCCGGAAGTATTCGGGAGACGCCAGTAGATGGAAGGCTCCTGTTCCTCTGAAGTACTGGTCTCGCATGTAGAACAGTTTTTGAACAGCTTTGTTGTAATGATAGTTCATCATTTGAAGTACCAGACTTTTCCTTCTTGGTCTACACAGAATCCTAGAGGTAGTCTTGAAGGTACGATCATAGTCATGTTTCGTTCGGTGCATTTTTTGTTGTATGCTTCGAATCTCTCTATAGACTTAGGCATCCCGATAACCATCACGAAACCTATCATGGTCACGACCAGTGCTGCTAGCATTATCAGTACTTTTGTTACGGTCATTCTGTTTATTCTTCCTTAATGTATTTCATCATACCTGCACCGAGTGATGGTTGGATCATCCCATAGTTTAATGATGTATTTTGTTATTTTGTTCATATTTTTGTTCCTATCAGCATGAATCTTGTATACATCTCGAATTTGTTTTGTCCTTCGAATAGTATATTCATTGGTGCTTGTTGTTTAAACTCTTGTAGTGTATTGACACAGTTCACATGTTCTTGTGTGTATTCGAAGTAGTCATTAGATTGTAGTACGATTAGTTTGTTTTTGGGTAGTTTATCGAACCATTCATTGAAGTTCAGTAGGTGTTCACATATTGTATTCACGATGATATCGGGTTCGTCCTGCATATCGGCGATTGTTTGGTCACGTCTTGTTGTAGTGTACGTAGTTTTATTGTAGTCGAGGTCGTATATATCTGCTGTTGATGCTTTAAATTGCCAATTTGCTTTCACACGTTGTCTATTCATTAGTTCCGCGATTGGTGCGCATGTTGGTTCGATATCGAATGATCTAATTTTTGCTGTATTGAATTCTGGCAGTTCGTACATCATAGCTGGCAGTAGTCCATACCATCCACCGAGGATAAAGATAGTTTTATTTGGTTCGATATGATTTATTAGTTCTTGTATCAGCCATTGTTTACTTTCGATTTGTGCTGCACTGAATGCCAATTCGATATTAGGTGGATTTGATTGATGTAGGATATGTGTTATATTGTTCATCAGGAGTTTATCCGGATAAATGCGTTGAAGTCCATTCAGGATGATTGATAGGTCTGTCATATTAATACAGGAATGGAGGGATTCTAGTTGGGTTAATGTCTGCCATTCGATACCATTCGCATTCATCATCGTACAGTTCTACGACTGGTAGTCCGATAGTTTTGAGTTCGTGTCTGAGTGCATTCAATTCTGTTTCCATATTAGGTTTATTATAATTGAAATCATTCATTGGATTGATACTAAATCGTGTTGATACCTTTTCCCAATGATCATCGAACCAATCATAGTCTATGATATTGTGGTAATCGAATTTCGGGTTCAAGAACAGGTTATATACGCCTTGTCTTGCGCCTAACATAGCGAAATCGCCCCATTTTTGATCTCTTCCTATTGTGCACCATATCAACAATCGTGCGAGGTTCCCCCCTGATGCTGTAAGGATATCCTTTACGGGTTCGCCATTTTTGACACACATTTTGATAACATCTCTGAACCCTGATCTGTATGCTTGATATGGTGTTCCACTGATCCAAGTTAATCCGGAGTACATATTTCCCATTGGTTGGTATTCGAGACCCCCGTAGCAGAAGTCTATTGAGTAGTTTTCATGTGTTGCAGCTTCATGCGTGTTGATATTCATTAATGTATGTTTATTCCAGCATTTAGCGCCACCGGTTCCATATATTAGGTTATTCACGTTATTCTTTGCGGCCCACGAGTGGACGACATTTGGGTCTATTGCTGGTTCGAATTCGGTTTCATGGAAATCTGGTGTGATGACATGATCACCATCGACTAGGATAAATCGTTCAGTTTCGGCTAGGTCTGCGGCACATTTATGCGCTGCGTCGAATCCTTTCACTCCATGTAATCGTTTAGCATGAGGGATTGTTTCGAGTAATTGGTTGTAGTTATGATCGGCTGCTGGTTCATCGTAGCTCAAGAACACCCAATCTAGGTCTAGTACTTTCATATCATCACCATTGATGTTATCACTGCGATCAGGGCTAGCAGTCCACATACTGTGATAATATCCAATCGTTTCATTTGACGTTTGAATTTCAGATCATCGAGTTCTTTTTGTTTTTTACGTTCAGATGTCATCTAAGGTGGTTCCAAATGAGTGTTGCTACTGCGAATATCATGATTCCTATCATGACGATTTTGTCTCTTCTGAGTCGTTTACGATCTCTTAGTTGTTGTTCTTGTCGTCTTTTTTCTTTATGTGTTACCATTGAATTGCTCCTTTAACCATTCGAAATTATTTATTCGAGCAAGTTCTTCTGGATTATTAGCGTTCGCTGATCCGTATTGGTGTCCATACACGGCTCCTTGTTTACTGAACAGCCCGTATTCTCCATTGCCGGTGTTCATCCACTGGTTCAATCTTTCTCGTGTTTCGTCTGGTTTATTCCCTTTGATGACATTTGCTGAGAGTTTGGTACACTCTCTGAATGCTGATTTCCATGTTTCGAATGGTGATGTGTCGTATACTGTTGTGCTTGCTATTATGGGCATAGCTTTAAATATTCCTGCGACGGTTGTTGTGAAGTCTACGATAACATCTGGATCAAAGGTTAACACATGTTTTTTATTGAATAGTTTAATACCACTGTATCCATATGTTAATTCGGTTACGGGGTTGTATGCTCTCATTACGAACACCCATTCGTCGGCATTCAGGCTATAATCTGACTCGATATTGGGATCGATATCAAACATGAAGTCATCATTTACGACGGTATCGCCATCGACCACATAGAACCATTTGGTTCTGGATCGTTTGGCTGCTTCATAGTGTGCCTGTGGAATACCTTGCACATCTTTAACCCTGATAGTATTAAATGGGAATCTTTTATTCAGCTTTTCCCAATGTTCTTCAGCGTTAGATTCTTGGTAACTTATGAATATAATATCAAACATGTTGTATTATATATTAAATACGTTTAATAGTAAAGGATTATTTTATGGATCGTATGTTTGTGTTAGGTTGTAGTTTCAGTAATTGGGTATGGCCATGTTGGGTCGATTTCATGTCGGGAGATTACAAGGTATGGAATGGTGCATTACGCGGACAGGGCCATCAAACGATGTACAGTAGGTTGATGGAGATCATCATGGATTTTGATTTAACCTCAGAAGACGTTGTTGTTCTACAGTTGACAGAGTTCGGGCGAATTGATACTATTATGCCCTACACTGGTTGGATTGGTGGTGATCAGATTAAAGACTTCACCCATGAGAATTCCGGTGATATGGAATATGGTTGGGGTCCTGGCTGTGGAAGTATGGTAAATCACTACAACTACAAGCATAATGTTCAAGACAAGATGCAATCATTTTTTGACAACGGTTTCTTGAACCCTATTCATTGTACACGATATGAGTCTCAATTGATTCTTGGCATGAAAATGCTTCTCGACCGTTTACCGTGTAGATACAGGATTATCACGATGTATGACGAAATGGGGATTAGTCCACAAGTTTGGTCAGACAAGGTGATCCGGAAGAGTTTAGATGATCCTTATTTGGAGTGTGTTATAAATGCGATTGACAAAGAGTTACCTAGCATATATTCCATGAATAAATTACATCCTGATAAGAGGGTAACGTACGTGAATTACGATGGGGCACGGCAAGAAGATGGTCATCCGAGTCCTGTGGCTGCGCGAGAGTTTGCAGAGAGAATGAGTACCAGTCTTGATGTTGAGATCAATGATGTCTACAATCAGGATATATTGGATCAATGGGAACCACTTATCTATGACCCTGAGTTCAGTTCGGAGACGTATGATAAGTGGTATCACGATCAGTTCAAGGGTCTTGGGCCATTGGTTAGCCTAAATCGCAATTTCCCGTTTGATTTTAATCCTTATCGACGGTAGTTTTAACATAATCGATTATTTCTTGTAGACTGCCGTATAGGTCTTTGGTTGGTTTCCATCCCGTGGTTCGGTACAATTTTGAGCTATCCCCATATCGATATATTACATCGTTATCGAATGATTTGACGTATCTAATACGTAGTGAGTTAGGATCGAGATCAGGATATACTAGTGAATGAATTGCTCGTAATAGGTCTTCCATTGATAATCGCATACCACCACACACGTTGTATATTTGGTTTTTGCAAGCATTGATGTCGAGGGTTTCTGCCACTGCTGTCGCGAAGTCCACACCATGTGTGAAGTCACGTACTTGTTTACCTGATCCATGCATTTCGATGGGTTCAGTTCCGCCTGATTTGAGACATTTCATGATGAATTCTGGTACGACATGGTTCATTGCTACTTCTTGTCCAGCTTTATCGACATACGTGCCGGGTTCTTCTCCTGTACCGATAGCATTGAATGGTCTAAGGATGGTGTATGGTAGTCCGTGTTGTAGTCGCGCACCTTCGGCGAAATACTCTGCTGCGAGTTTTTGGAAGCCATACATTGATCGTGGTGGTGGGTCCATTAGGGTTGAGTCTTCTGGTGTTGGGAATTCTTCTGTCATTTCGTACACTTGAGAACTTGTTATCAATGTGACCTTTTTGAGGTTATCGGTCAGGTGGGCATTGATGGCTGCGTCGAATAAGCTTGCGCAAATGCGTTCGTTCTCTGCCATCATATCGTATGCATGATCATTGAAGAAGCGTAGGCCCCCGATTAGTGCTGCGAGATGTATGACATGATCGACACCAGCCATGACTTCTCGCATTAGATCGACATCTTTACAGTCGCCTTCGATGAATTCGTAGTGTGGGTGGTCATCGTGTGATCGTTTGATGTAACCATATTTGCTGTAGTTATCGATGCCACGGACTTTGAAGCCTCTGTCCAATAGGAGTTGGCATACGTATGTGCCTATGAATCCTGCTGATCCTGTTACGAGGACAGTTCGGATGAAGTTTGGTCCGTTGCCGCCGATAATATTGAATGTCATTAGTTCTTGCTCTCTACACGTTCGATGCGATAGTTTCCGTCGAGCCTTGCTTGTAGTTCGGCTATTGATTTATCTTCTAGGACAGGATCGGTACCCCAAAAGGTATCATTGTGCATCAATTTCAGTTGTTCTTCTAGTAGTGGCAGGGGTGAATACACTGATTTGCTTGATGGTGCTACCCATAGGGCTTGCACTCTTCGTCCAATGAATTCACGTAAACCTTTGCGTGATGTTATGCGTTGTGCGATCTCTACCTTCTCTTCTTTGGTCAGGTTGATCTTTTTATACTTTGCCATTATTCACCTCTCAATTTTATGATAGCTTCTCTGAGTTTTGTAGAGTATTGATGGGCCGGTTCAAGAGCATCCAGTACAATCTCCAGCGCCTCTTTGTCTAACTGTGGCTTTTTATCCGGCTCAAGCATCTTCAAGCGTTCTTCCATAAGCTCAACCTTTCGCTCAAGCTGTGCCAATCTGGTTTGTGTCTCAGGTACGTTTGCCATCTATATTTCTTTCAACCGGATTATTGGAAGTGTTCAGCAACCAAAGCTGCGACCACAAAAATAACTGCACATGCGTAGGCGAGCTTCTGGATGAACGTTGAATTAACACCAGCGCCGACCAGAAGAATTATCGAAAATCCGGCAATTATCTGAAGTGCGGTCATGTTCAATAATCTCCATTTTTTGAGCATAGTAATACGGACAAGGCTTCCAGCGGTCGCCAGTGCGTTGGCTGGTTATCGTCACAACCGTCATCGCCGTAATACCTCCAACATGTATGTTCCCACGATCCAGCAGTATTCAGCGGCTCGTTGAACATCACGCGCAACTGAACAATAGCGCCGTCCTTTTTTGCAGTCTCAATCGGTTGCCACTTGCTAGGCTTTTCGGCCTCGTAGGCTTCGAGAACTTTAATCATGTGTTTTTCATCGAAATCGTCCCAATGCTCACGATATTTTAGCATTGCGGCCCGTAATGCTTTTGGATCAATCATATTAATACCTCTGATGTTTTGACCATCCATCCTGAGTTTCTACGGGTGTAGGCGATGAAGTTTTCAAAGTCGTAGAAGTTGCCCATGCCGGGATGTTCGAACAGTATGTTGGTTTGTTTGTGTTCGAGTTCACCTGTACGTTCCCAATGATCCCAATTGTATTTGAACTCAATGGCTTCTGCTACAGGTTTTTTATTAGTTGCCTGTTTCATGAATTGATATATCAATAGATCATGAATGCGTGGGTCTATTGGTCTGATCATAATGCGTGGGTCTATTGGTCTGATCATACTGTGACACATAGCCACGAGGACATCCATTAAATCCCGACGATGGTTGTTAATATATGTTAGCCATTCTGGTCTTGATGTGATATAGAAGTTCACGTAATTATGATTCATCGCATAGACTTCGAATTCAGCGGTAATGGCTGACAACACGCTGTCGTTCCGGAAGTCTGTCAACAATTGGTCATAGAAATCGATATATGATATACCGTGATGATCATGCATATATCGTGAGATCAGGTGAGTGAAGCCGAGTGAATGCATACTATTGGTTATCCAATTGAACATCCATAGTTCGGCCATTTCTTCATGGGATATTGTACTGGTGGACGTGATCACGTCTTGATATTCAGGCACGTATGAACCGAATGGAAGCTCTGAGTTATGTGTTATCATCCCGTACTTGGCTCGGTACGCTGGGTCATTCATTTCAGAGTTCTCTAATAGACTCAGTGGCAATGCTTCTACCATGATACCTTTTTCGATCATAGTTGCGATGCCTTGCTTCCAGCTATCGAGTGTTTCCAATGGTAGTCCGGTGATCAGTTCGGTACTGACGACGACGTTATTTCGTTTAGCGATCTCCAGTATTTTATCGAGATCGCTGGTCTCTAGGTTACCGCGCTTGATTGCGTTCAGTGTTGGCTCATGTGTGCTCTGTAGGGCCACTGTGAAGCGTCTATTGATTGTTGATAGGGTGTTGGCTATCTGTAGCACAAGTTCGCTGTTGTTCTTGTTGTAGTTTGTATCGAACATCTTAGGATATCCGAATTGTTTATTGGTACTGACGATATGTTCAGCGATACGTAGGTCACGATCTTTGAAGATACCGAAGTTCGCATCGGCGTTCACGATCATTTCGACTTCATGCACACCGAACCATGCGATCTCTTTCTTCACTCTATCGATGTCGAATTTCTTGAGTTTCTGGAAGGTTAGGCCACCCCAATCACAGAAGGTACATTGGAATGGGCAACCTCTATTGGTTTCCATCACACCATTCAGTACGATATCGGTGTTGTTTTTGTATTCATTGATCAGGTCATCGAAGACGCCGGTCAGGTATGGTGATGGGATAGTACCGAGATCATCGATGCGACCAGAGCCAGTGTTTTGTTTGATCTGGTGATCATCACGGTACACGATGCTTGGGATATCCTTGTGGTCAAGGCCAAGGGGATCAAGAAGACTGTCAAGGAGATCAGTGAACACGACTTCGCCTTCGTGGTGTACCATGAAGTCCACTTCGGGATTGGTGCGCATGAATACCTTCGCTTTGTCTGGATCATTTGGTATACCCGGACCACCAACGATGACAGTACAATCGGGGTACTGTCGTTTCACTTCCTCGATCAATTTGATGCTGTAATTGTAGTTCCATGTGTATATACTGACCCCAATAACATCGGGGTCTTCAATCTTTTGTACGGCTGATTGGGTTGGTTCTTTGTTGAACAGTATGCCTTTCAGGTCGTAGTTATCGGTGATGCGGGTGAACTGCGAGGCATACGACCACAACAATCCCACACTGTATGGGATGTGTCTGAACTTGGAGCCGGGTAGACTTAGGCTCATTTGTACTAGGTACAGGTTTTTCATGGTTGATAGTCTATGATGTTTCCGGTTCGTAGTAGAGATTTCATTTGTTTATACAGCACTGTGTTTTCCCATTCGAAAATATTCAACAACAGTTCGTAGTTATGCAACAATGTTGGCAGCATATCCATGATCATCAGTTGCCATTCTTCGAGTGGTATTGCGTTCAGTGTTTTGGTCAGTTCAATGATAGCTAAATGGCGTTCTTGATCATCCTCGATATCATTATAGCTCTCGTCCCACCATTTGTCAAACGTTTTATATCCGAGCTTGTGTAGAACGGCCAACGTTTTGGCTGGGCTGTACAGCACGAATGGTTGAAGATTGGCGATAGGTTTGTATGTTTTCTCTGAAATGAAGCTGTTAGCATTTTCATAGTTTGCGTCCTCGAAATATGTTTCGCTAACTAATTGATAGTATGCTTGATTATATAGATCGAAGTTGAAGTCGGCGGCACGATTGATACTGAGGTCACAATCAAGTTCCAGACCCTCTTTATGTGTGGTATTATACCATTGTTCATATCGGGCTGCGGTGTCATCATCGAACCAATCACATCGTTGCCCTGCGAAGTTGGTTGCTACATCTGATCCGAGGCTGATAAGCCCATCGTCCTGCATTTGTTGTTCCATCAGGGTGAACACTAATACATATCTATGACTTCTCGGTGCTCTATTCAGTGTGATATACTTGTGCGTTGGTCGTTGTTTGCGTCGATATTCGGTAAGCACGTGTCGTTGTTCGTCTGTGAGATTGATATCTCTGATGTTCAATCCCAAATTCAAGTGTTTGGACAATTCATCTGCGAAATACATTGATTGTGTTTGTGTGCCATGATAAAAGAAATGTCGAACAGTTGATGGTTCTTCCATTGATTCATTGAATCGAGCGTTGCCATCTCCTAGTAATATTTTCTCGGCAGGGATGTTGTTGTGTTTTGCCCATGTTTCCATTCGGTTCAGGCAGTGATTGTAATTAGCACTGGCATCGCCTTCTAGCGCCACCATGAACATCAGGTAGCATTTAGGCACATCTGTTCTACGAATATATCGCATGATGTTTGGGTTGATTAGCTTCATGGTATCGAAGTAGTCGGTACCAATTTTGAAGAAGTCAGTATGTAGCGTATCAATGGGGTATATCCATTGTGGATGTTCTCCACGTTTCCATTGTGAGTACAGCCATGACATACTGTTTATGTTGCCCGGCTTATAATATATGAAGCTGAACGGGTTAGTGTTCGGGTTTGCCCCTTTTTCCGTACACTCGAACAAGCTATCTCGGTATTGTCCGAAATTCTGTTGTGGCATGAACACGCTATCTTGTGGTGTTGGAACGTATGTAATTCCGGAGTGTGGTGCTAGCCAATGGTTATCCCCGTAGTTCGGGAATCCTTGAGCGTTTGGCCATGCTCCACCTGGAGTATGGTATTCGTAAATCCAATTGATATCATTTTCTGTGAACATGTTAATAGTTATCGCTTTCTGTTTTGCATATATTATAAAAGTCTTCCATCTCGGGGAACGCTTCTAAGAAGTTTGTACCTCTACGGGCATCGTGTTCTTCGACAAATTTGTAGAACCGTGCTCGATTGAGGTCTTGGCCAACGCCCTGCGCCTTGGGGTAGTTGCCATGGTATGTGATCTTGTTGGATAGATCAGTGAAGATTCTTTTTAGTTTATCTGCTTCGTGCACATTGAAGCCAAGGTTGTCTGACCATCCTGAGTGTCCGAGGTTCTGGTACATGAATTCCACGGCTGGCAACAGGTATTCTTCCAGAAGTTCGGGTGTGGCGATATGAGCGTCAAGGAAGTGTGGTGCTCTAACATATGGGATATCGATACCCACTCTGTCGTATCCGGACCCGTTGACTTCTCGACGGATGTTCAGGGTTTCGGAGTTATCTGTATATTTGATGCCGGTGCGATCATACACACCTTCCATGTATGCGCTATGATTGTACTTCTTCTTCAGTTCCAGCACCCACATCAGCAATCGTTTGAATGATGTGATGCTCATGATGTTGAACGCTGCCATGATGGTTATTCTGGCACGTGGAACTTCATCAAGGAACTCATGGAAGTTCGAACGGAATTGGTTGAAGTCCATACCAAATCTGTTGTACTCGGCTCGTGCTCCCCAATTCTCTATACTTGTGAACAATGTGAACTTCTTCACACATCCACGTTCAGTAAGTCTGAATATCTTGAGCTTGAACTCTTCCCATAGCTCGGGCGGTGGACACAAGTTTGTGTTGATCGCGAAGTCCAGTTCGGGATTGGGGTTCTCTAGGAGGAAGTCAATGGTTCTCATTGTATCTTTGCTGAGTAGTGGTTCGCCGCCAGTGATGCGAAGTACCTTCATGTGCTTGTATGCTTCGGGGAACCATTCCCACCAAGCGTCTTTGTATGGGTTCTCTTGATTGTTTGGGATGTTTGTTTTATCTGGATCAAGGCCATTGAATTCGAAGCCATCTGATGATAGTTTATACGGACCATGTTGATTGATCTCTTCGGTCCATGTTGAGCTATATTGAGGGCTACAGTACCCGCACTTGAAGTTACATACGTTAGAGAAGCTTACCTCTACATATGATGGGTACACGTCTTCATCGCCATCCAGTTTAATGATCTCATTGCGATTGTTGAAGCTGAATGAGTCCAATGATTTATGGTATCGATCACTGAGTTCATTGGCGTCTTCGATGCGCCAGCAATAGTCACACTCGTCTGGCTTCTTATCGTTCAGCATTAATTTACGTTGTTCTTTCTTGAACTCTGTGTTATGTAATGCTGCAGGGTTTGCTTGAATTTCTTCCAGTGGTATTTTATGTGCTGCGGGGTGATGGCATGAATGAGTGTGTCCCGTACCTAGATGCATGGTTACCTGTGTCCATTTGGCAAGACACATCCCACAACCTGTATCATTCAGGAAGTCTTTCATGGTAAGAACGTTATCTTCCTCGTGAAAGGGGTCTCCGTTTTCTTGTAGTCTAAATTGGTGTGACATGTGCTATATCTCCATCTCCCTGATCCCAATCATTATCGTGGTATCCTTGTTGTGGGTATGACCACTGTATTAGTTTATCGTGTTCGGGAAACGTTGTTGCGAAATCAGTTCCTCTACGTTTGTCGTATTCTTTCACGAATGTGACTAGATCGGTTTGATCTCGTGCATTTGTCTCTGGACGATCTCTGAGGTATTCACATAGCCTATCGATCTGATCTTTTTCTTCCAGATAGAATCTGGCTTTATCAGTTGGGCTTGTGTCACGCATATGAGCATCAATGAATTCATTGATGTGGTGTATGAAGATATCTTTTATGTAATCTGTTGCTAGTTGTGCGTTCAGGAACGGTGGCCAGCGCAGATATGAGATCATCATTGGGATACGGTTCATTGCGTCTGATTCGTTGTAGTATGATCTAAGGTTCCAGATATCTTTCAAGAAGTCTTGGAAGGTGCCTAGGCTCAACACATTGAAGGTTATCATGAAGTTCACACGTGCTTCGGTGTTCGCTAGTACCCGATGAACGTTCTTCATGAATCGAGTGTAGTCCATACCATAGCGGATATACTCAGCGGCATCGCCCTTGGCTTCACATGATGTATATATTTCGAAGCTATTGATATGTGGTGCGATATCGTTATGATACTGGATCAGTTTATTAATGAACTCTTCGGGAACATCAAGGTTGGTATTGATGGCAAGATTGAAGTCTTCACGTGGGTTCTCTTTTATGTACTCAAGCACCTTCCATGTGTTTTTGCTTAGTAGTGGTTCGCCACCAGTGATACGGAATGTGTTCAGGTCTTGGTATAGGTCGGGCCACCATTCCCAAAAGGCATCCACGTACACATTGTCTTCGCGGTTTGGTAGTGGCATTCTTCCTGAGTCTTGTAACCAAGTCAGGCTCCCTGTCAACCACGAGGTTGTGTATGGACCATGTTGTTTTATTTCTTCCATCCATTTGGATGACACTTCTGGTGAGCAGTACGCACATTTGAAGTTACATGTGTTTTCGAATGCGACTTCAAGATAGCTTGGGTTGATGTTACCTGTTGCTTTAGCTTCCATGATCTTATCGAGGTATGGCATGCTCCATTGTTCATCGGTTGACTTATAGGTACGATCACTGATATGGTCTCCCTTTAGGTCTTCGATGTTCCAGCAGTATTCGCATTCTGGTGGTCGTTCACCGTCGAGCATTAGCTGTCGTTGTTCTTTCTTGAACTTTGTGTTGTGTAGTGCGGTTGGATTATCCTTGAGTTCTTCTGGTGGAATTTTGTGTGCCACTGGATGGTGACATGAGTGGTTCATTCCGTTCATAAGATACAGGGTAGTTTGCAACCATTTAGCCGTGCACATAGTACATGATGATTGTTCTACCTTGTCCATGCGTGTTTGCATGTTCTCGATGTTCAATTGGTTCTGTGATTTTTCAGTCATTTTGTTTCTCACCATTCAAATAATAGTCTTCATGCCATAGTGTTCCATCTTGATGCCACTGAATATATGCTGGGCCATCTACCCTATGTAACCTATCATTGACATAATATGAACGAGTTGCCATTTGCCCCGTTCGCCACCATTCGGACTGCGCTGGGCCTTTGATACTGTGACGTTTGCCGTTCTTTGTGTGCGTTATCATGAACAGGGAATCGTCGCTAAAATATTCAACTTTTGTTTTTTCAGTCATTTGTTTTCATTTCAAAGTCTTTGTAATTTATGTCTATACAATTGGCCATGTCACGGTGATAGTGAAGGTGGCAACGGTCACCCGGTCTGGAATTCCATCCCGGTTCGTCGTCAGGGGCTTGATGCTTGCACATCACACAAGGATTGCTGTGCGTCATTCGTATTGTCTTGAGTAGTTCTTCATCGGTCATATTACTGTACTGTCCTCGAACATTCTCTTGAGTTCCAATCCTGCTGCTTCTTGTTCTGTTACCATGATGCTGTACTTTGCCTTGTTGTCGAAGTGTACTGACTTGAACCACGCTGATTGTTGTTCATCGAGTTCAGCGACACGTAGCTGCATTAGATCATTGATCTCTTCATTAAGTCTGAGCATGAATCTCTTGAGTGTGTGGGGGTCATTGAAGATAGCTCTATGCTGGTCCCATACTGTGTCGAAGTAATCGAACTCAGCTACGCTTGATGGTTCGAACTCTGGATCGAATGCTTTCACGGCACCCATCCTTGCTCCAATCATAGCGTAGTTACCGTGTAGGATATCTCGTCCCACTGAGCACCAGATGCTTAATCGTTCGAGGTTCGCTCTTGCATTCTTTTCATAGAACTTCCACTTGTCAACCTTATCGCCATTGTGTAGACTCATCTTCACGCCTTCGCGATACCCTGCGCGGAATGCTTGGAAGGGTGAGCCATTCACGTATACATCTGACCATATGCTTGCCATTTGTACGTACGTGGGCATCCAACAGAAGTCCACGCCGTTACCATCTTCGGCCAGTTCATGTGATGCCATGTTCAGGAGTTCATCGCGTGGCCATAGTTTCAGTCCACCGTTGCCATACGATAGACCATTGACCATGTTCAGACCTTTCCAACTGTACACGTAATCGTGATGTAGTTCATCATCGATCATTACCTTTTGTAGCATGAACTCTGGATGGATGATGTTGTCTGCGTCTACTGTGATGATACGGTCGGTTGTTCCTGCTTCCCCTGCTGCTCTATGGGCTGCGTCGAATCCTTTGACATGGTGGACACGTTTAGCTGCTGGGTTTTTCTCTAGGAGATCGGCCCAATGTTTCTCACAGTTTGGTTCATCGTATGAGATGTACACAACAGAAAAGTCCGATATATTGTACTCTTGCTTCATTTCCTTACCTCGAACGACGTTAGATGTTTATCTATGTTACTGATCAATGTGATCTCCTGATTGACTCCTGCTGGAATCTCGTATAACTCTTTATTCATGACTACATCGCCGCCGATCCATTTCAATGTGAGTAATGGTGGCTCATAGATATAGTTCCTTGGGACAACGAACACCCATACGACTGCATCTCTATTACCTGCACGTTTGTAGAAATCGTCCATGCCCTCAACGAGTACTTTGTTGCGGTTCTTCATGTATGTGAACTTCACCACGTAGTGTTCTCGTTGTTTGTCGATCACAGGTATCAGTGTTATGTTTTGTTTATCGAACTTCCTTCTGAATGCTTTGTATTCGTCGGTGGTTGCCGCAACTAGTGTTGGCACATCATTGATTGAGATTACGCCGTAATTTTGTTGTGCTGCGATAACGTCCCTGTATTCGTACTCCGTTGTTTCTAAAAATGGGATATCATTCAGGCTTTCATCTGGTTTGGATTCAGATGAGCATGCATGTATATCGCCCACTTGGTTATAGTATACCCTAAAAGTGTAGTCTTCGTCAAACATTTTTGTGCCTTACAATATAGAAATGGATTTCATTGGCCTGTGTGTACATATTATATTTCTCTTGTATATAGTCTTGTGCTTCGCGCTTGAACCGAAAAGACTTAACTTTGTAAGTATAGGGTCGGCCATTCTGCGAAGATACTATTCCCCACGTGGGGTCTGCTGGCTTCCGGGCGGGCCGCTTATCGTGATATCTGATGATGTACTTACCTTCTCGCATGTGGTAACTTCTCTATGTATGCGACATTGTGTGGCGGGGGAGACTTTCTTCTGTTGATGTTACGTGCGTAATTCTCTGCTGGTCTCTTGAATCTAAAGTGGCCATGATATATCCACACACGTTCAGGCTCAAAGGTATGCGGATTGATCTGATGGCTCAAGATTTTGATGATGTACTTACCTTTTTTCATGAGGCATCTTTTCTATATAAAATTCGTATCCATCAAATACCGGAAATCCCACGCTTGCTAACAGGTGATCCAATTGGTTACGTGCATCGATAGCCAAGCGAAATCGGAAACAGCCGGGGCCATTTTTGTAGCCACCATAGTAACCCCATTCGGATGGGTCTTCTCCGTGGTCTGGTGCTCTTCGGAATTTGATCACGTATCTACCTTTTCGCATAAGGCACCTTCTCCACATAAAACTTGTGATGGCCCTTACGTATCATACAATGTTGGCGTCTTTCTCTGGCATCAATTTCAGCATCACGTTTAAATCTGTACGTGGCAGAAAGAACATACCATTTAGTAGGATCACTGTTGTGATACTTTATACACCACTTTGGTCTTCTCATAATCCCAACTTCCCTTTACAATCTACCACAAAATATACCGTGTCCGCGTGTGAATAATCCTTCAATGCCCGAGTAGCATCTCGTTTGAATCGAAAGCTTGCGCCAGATATGACATAATAATCGTGCAAGACTGGATATGTCCATGTTCCCTGATCACTGTCCACTGTTTTCATTTTAACCGTTAGGAATGCTATGTGATATCGCGGGGGTCTCATAACCCTAGCTTTGCCTCGTACTGCTCAATGATCTCATCTGTCAACCAATCCTTCACATGATAATGGAATGGTCGGCTGATGTAATAGTTGTTTACGAACAGTTCACAGTTATCATTCATTCTGTTGTCTAGCCATAAGTCCCAATCATCATCAAAATGGGTATTGGGTTCTGGCATCAGTTGTGCTAACATCTTCATGTGAACGAAGTTGAAGCCTTCAATGCATGGCTTGTACTCACGCTTCTTATCGAGTAGTCTGACTGCTAGGCCGTATGCTACATCGGTGCTGAACTCTTGCTGTCTGTATTTGCGGAGGAATTCATAGCTGTATTCTGACCAATTGTCTGCGATCTCTTTGATAAGTTCAAAGAACTTCCAAGACTCATCGCCTTGTTTAAAGTAGGACATCGCACTGTATGCATTATACAAGTTGTTGTTCACGAATGTTTTGCGATAGAATGTCATGTCTGCCACTTGGTCTTGGAATGTTCGTACGTTGTCACAGATAGCCACGTCTTGGCGGTCTGCGATATGATCGATCAATGGCTCCATTTCATCGAAGTACAGCATGTCTGCTTCTGTCTTGATTGTTTCCTCGTATGGTGTAAGGTGCATGGATTTCCATTCGTTACGGAGTTTCCATTCACGATCCCAATCATCATCACCCCATGGGTTTTGGATGACGTTATCGAATACCTTTTTGTACTTCTCAGGCATGTCATCTGGATCGGTGACCACGACACTGAGGTATGGAGTTTCTTGTTGAGACAACCGTAGACTTAATGCGAGACCGTATGCTAGTCTCACGTAATCTTGTTTCTCGTTATTGATTGCGAAGGTTAAGTATCCGCGCTTACGTTTGTTTAAAGTAGACATGTTTTCCTCTATGTTTCACCGATTCGTGATAGGTGATTTTGCCACTCCCTCTTCCGAATATGGTGAATGATTTCACTGGCCCAAGTCCAGAACGACGTTTCAGCATGTGTCGTTCTTGCCTTGCGTTATCTTTTAGTTGCTTACCCATCTTTCACTATCCTGAAGCTTGGGGGATCAGTTAGGTTTCCGGACCTCATTACGTCTGGTGTTGATTGTTCCTCAATAAATTTCCGTGCATCATATCTGGTTCTGAATCTAGGTTCTTGTTTGGTTATCTTGACAAGTGGTGACTTGCCCTTGCGGTATGTGAGCCTTAAAGAATGATACATCAGTCCTTTGGTACTGGTTGTGTCCTTATCGATCACTAGATATTTGCCCGGTTTCATCTTGATATCTTCTTGGGTTTAGTCGAACGATCAACAGTCGCTGATGTGTTAATCCACACGGAAGCTGTTAGATTTCTGGTGTTGCCCCACGAGTACCCACTGCGGTTGAGATCGAGGTATGATTTATTCGACTTGTAATTCGTGAAGTATTTCTTCCATCCACCGGGCTTTCTTGTCTTCTTCGCTGTCATGTTCCATTTTTGATTTCTTTGTTGGCGACGTTTATCTGTTCTATGTTTCCCCATTGATCGTCACCTTTCCGTACCGAGTATTGAATGTGGTTGGCGGTTGTTTAGAACCACGTGACATTTTCATCTGTAAGGGAACATACGGCGCATAAAAGAATGCGGCGTCCTTCGCATTCCCACCAGCGTATTCCGTTTTCAGTGCATTGATACGTGTCCAGACCCGTGGGTTATCACAATATCTCTTGTAGGCGTCGTAGAACCCACGTTGTCTTGCTTTATCTTTTTGATGTTTTCCCATGTCGTACTCTCATTGTCCCATGTCGTACTCTTATTGTATGTGCGCTTGCTACGAACCCTGTCATTGGCTGTATTCCTGCTATATCTCTAGCCATTTGACCGGCTGTTGTTACCCGAAGTCGGGGCAATAGTCTACGGTCCGGTATCATCACGCCTTTGTAATGCGTTCTGATGGGCATCGGCGAAGAATAGTGGCTCCGTCTTTGTCTTGCCTTATCTTTTTTTGCTTTTCCCATTGCTGTCCTTGATAATGTATGTCCCGTTAGCCGTGGAATGTAGTTTGTAGGTGGTGGGCGGGTTGCCGGTG
>Ga0233412_10000053_pt1 | contig 62424 bp, 69 predicted proteins | sample Na_anoxic_4_MG_FD_180667 | JGI IMG/M metagenome (GOLD analysis project Ga0233412, IMG submission 180667) | Seawater microbial communities from Saanich Inlet, British Columbia, Canada - Na_anoxic_4_MG | ecosystem: Environmental > Aquatic > Marine > Inlet | place: Canada: British Columbia... | reverse complement strand
ACCTCTTGCATTTACATTCTTAAATAAATCCTCTCCTATCTGTATATCTTGAAAGCCTTCGTTTAATATGTCATCAACATATTTATCTACCCCTTGTATTACATCTTCAAATATTCCTATATTCATAGCTTAACTGTTATCTGATGGTCATACATTCTATAAAGTTTCTCTCCGTCTACCTCAAACTCATATTCACTATCAGGTTGGAAACAAACCTTATCTCCTTTGTTTACACCCTTACTAACTAAGTAATCATTTGGATACTTAACTATTCCAATCAAGGGTTCTTCCTTAACGTTTTTATAGAGATATGACTCTTCAACCTTTATAGGTTTAATGAAACAATACCTATCATATGTATTCCATTGCGCACCATCGTGGTATAAAAAGAATTGGTCAGGTTCTATAAAGAATAAGTCATCCTTAAAGAAACTTCTTCCGCTTCTCCTGCGACCTTTAACATCATTATAAAATTTAAAAACATTGTGGTGTACAAGAAGTGTATCACCTTTTTTAACAGGACCATTATATCCTAATGGAGTGTCTTTTACTATGGCTTCTCGATTTGCAAATCGAAAATCCTCTTCAGAAGTACTTGTTATTAGTTCAACCCCTGCGACTTCTTTGGTATTATTGTAACGCCTGTCGTCTTTTGGGGTCACTATAAAAAAGAATGGAGACCTCATATTTTATTTTATGAGCCACAACCTATGCAATCAATAGCTGAATCCGTTGGTTTGACTCCGTTTAATTTCATTTCAATATTATGTATCTCATCAGCAATTTCCATTTGCTCTATGAAATCATCTGTATTAGATTTATTTTCTTTTAAGACTTTGATTCTATTTTCAAAATCTTTACGCTCTTCAAACGTCATACTAAAAGTTTATATTGTATTCTATAGATATGGGCATCATCTCTGTGAATTCCTTCCACAATAAAATCTCATCACCTTGCTCAATCCATATCTTTATAGATTGGGACTCATCATCAAATTGTATTAGGTGTATCTTATAGTTTCCTCCTAATATATCTTGACCAACAATATAATGCATTGCTCCTGATTTGTAATCAGGTCCGACTGAGATTTTTCTTATATCCATTTTAAAACTGTTCTGTAGCTAACAACCAAATTTGAATAGATGCTGAAGGAACTAATTGCCATTGACCACCATCTACATTTATAGCTGCAAGTTTACCGTCATTCTTTCCTTGTTCACTTCTCATCATTTGTAAACTTAAAACACCTTCATCTGAGTTTGTGGTGTAAGGAAAAGAAAGTTCAATTTGATTAAACTCCTTATCTCTTGGAATGTATTCAACTCTTGTAGGACCTACCTGTAGTCCATTAAGTTCATCCACAACTCTAAAAAACATTACGGCACTACCCGGCATATCTACATCTGTTACTGTAGATAATGTAAATTCAAAGAAGTACGATTGCTCGGGCTTGAGCATTATTAATCCATCAGGAGTTATTTGACCTCCATCAAAATCACCACCTTCACCAAACATTACCATTGATTTAGTTCCTTGTCCTGTAGGCTCTTGTTCTTTGTTTGTTTGAAATATTTTTGATGAGACATATTGTTCTCTATATCTTGCGGTTTGGTTTACCCACTTTATGGCTGAACCTGTTGAAGATAATACTTGACCTGCAGTACCCTGTGTTCCAAGGCTATCAATTAATTGAGCCTGTAAATTAAAAGAACCCTCTGCTCTTACACTATTACTAAAGGTTACCTCACCAAAAAAATTCGATAAGTCATTAACTTGTAACAACTGAGTTGTTAGTACCCCATCCAATGTAAGGTCTTGTGTAGCTTGGTTTCCTGTATCTAAAACTAATTGTAAATCGGCAGGTCCCATAGGTGGGTAATCCCACTCTACGGTTTGTGAGCCTGTGGCTCTTAGAACCTGCCCGATTACCCCTTGATTACCGTTGGCATCTAAAACATTACCACCAACGGTAACCGTATCTTTTAAATCAACTTCTTTGTTAAAGGTTGATTTTTCGTCAAAAGTATTTAATCCCTTAAATAAAGAAGTACCATTTGAAACGAAAGCAACCCCTGACGATATTTGTTCAGCAACTACATTTCCTTTTAAAGATATATTTTGGGTAGCACTATTCTGTATATCTAAAACCTCTTGAAGACCGGGTGTGGGAACAAGACCAAGAATATCACCAATAAGATAATTTTTAGTTATTTGTGAATTCTCGTTGTCTGAACCTATTACCTTATCATCATTAGTTGGTAAAGTGTCAATTGAATAAGTACTTATCTTTCCCATTGTTTATTTTTTATCCGGGGTCTTCTCTGTTATCTCTCCTGTTTGGACATTAACTACAGAGTTTTCTCCGTATTTTTTAATTAGCTTCTGCTCTTCTTTTGCATAAGCAACCTTTAACTCTTCTACATTGCTCATCAAACTGTGTTGTGTAATAACAGTATCTCCGAGTTGCATTTTAACTTGATTAAAGTCATTCATTAATTTTTGAATAGACTCTAATTCTTTCTTACTTAATTTTGCCATTTGATTTTTATTTAATTATTAGTTACAAAGATATGAAATTTCTATCGACCAAATTCACAGTTTGTCAAAAGGATACAAGTTGTGCTTCCATCTTCAAAAGTAATCTGTAAGTATTGTGTCTTTCCTTCGGTCCAAAAACTTTGACTTTTAATAGTTGTTGATTTTCCATTTAGATAAACATCTCCACCACCATCAGTTCCTGCAGGTCCTTGTGGTCCTGTGTCTCCTTTAGGTCCGGTTGCTCCGGTTGCTCCTCTCGAGCCTGTTGCTCCCTGAGCACCTTGCGGTCCGGTTGCTCCGGCAGGTCCTGTACTACCTGTATTACCTTTAGCACCGGCAGGTCCTTGTGGTCCTGTCGCTCCTGTCGCTCCGTCCTTTCCGTTCGTTCCGTTTGTTCCTGCTGCTCCTGTGTTACCCTTTGCACCTGCAGGACCTTGAGGTCCTGTTGAACCGATATCTCCTTTCGCTCCGGCAGGACCTTGCGCTCCTGTTGCTCCGGGTTTACCATCAGTACCTGCTGCTCCTGCTGCACCGGTATCTCCTTTCGCTCCTGCAGGTCCTTGAGGACCTACTCCACCTGTACTACCCGTGCTTCCTTTCGGTCCTTCAGGTCCTTCAGGTCCGGTTGCTCCATCAGAACCATTTGTTCCTGCAGCACCTTTTGCTCCGGCAGGTCCTTGCGGTCCTGTCGGTCCTGTTAATCCTGTGCTACCCTTTGGTCCTTCAGGTCCTTCAGGTCCTTGCGCACCATCTTTTCCGTTTGTTCCGGCAGCACCTGTACTTCCTTTCGCTCCTGCAGGTCCTGTTAATCCAATAGGTCCTTGCGCACCTGTATCGCCTTTAGCACCTGTATCGCCTTTTGCTCCGGCAGGACCTTCAGGTCCTACGCCTCCAACTGCGCCTGTGTCGCCTTTTGCTCCTTGAGGTCCTGTATCGCCTTTTGCTCCATCTGTTCCGTTTGTACCTGCGGCTCCTCTTGCTCCGGCAGGTCCTGTCAATCCAATGTCTCCTTGTTTTCCTTGCGCACCTGTGTCACCAATATCCCCTTGAGGTCCTCGTGCACCTGTGTCACCTTTAGCACCGGCTGCTCCTGTATCACCCTTCGCACCGGCTGCTCCTGTATCTCCCTTTGCACCTGCTGCTCCTGTATCTCCTTTAGGTCCTTGGATACCTTGACCACCTGTGTCACCTTTAGGTCCTTGGATACCTTGACCACCTGTGTCACCCTTAGCGCCCTGTGGTCCTTCAGGTCCAACTGCACCGGTATCACCCTTAGCACCTGCAGCACCGGTATCACCCTTAGCACCTGCAGCACCGGTTTTACCAATATCCCCTTGCGGTCCTTCCGGTCCTGTTAAACCGATAGGACCTTGAGCACCTGTGTCACCTTTTACACCTTGGTCACCTGTGTCACCCTTCGCTCCGTCAGTTCCATTTTTACCATCAGTACCTGCAGCACCTCTTGCTCCTGCAGCACCGGTGTCTCCCTTAACTCCTTGAATCCCTTGGCTTCCCGTGTCTCCTTTAGCACCTTGGCTTCCGGTGTCTCCTTTTACCCCTTGGTCTCCTTGGTCTCCCTGAGGTCCTTCCGGTCCTGTTAATCCTCTTGCTCCTGCAGCACCTGTGTCACCTTTAGCACCGGCTGCACCGGTGTCTCCTGTGTCTCCTTTAGGTCCTTGTGGTCCGGTGTTTGTTGGTAGGGTTACTGTGTTTCCATCGCTTATAGTAAGTTCTTCATTTACTACAGACAAAGTTTGTCTATCAACACAAAATTCAATTGTTCTTTCCTTTTCGTTAACAGTTACATTTGTTCCTTTACAACCTAATAAAGTTAAAGTATCATTATTACTACTTGCAGTAATAGTGCTTACACCATCAGTTACGTTTTTAAATATATCCTGAGAAGAACCTTTATCGTTGTTGGTAAGTGTAATAGTTTTATCTACCGCTTGGTTTAGTGTGAAGTCTCCTCCACCACTCATACCTGAACCTGCAGATAATGTAATTTTGTTATTGCTTACCGAAGCAGAGTTGTCTGTCCAAGATGCAGTTAACGTACCACCATCTTGTTGAGTAGCAGTTAAGGTCTTGGTTGCGTTACCTGTTACGGCAAGTTTTGTAATCTGATTGTTGTAAGCGTTATCCCAATTGGTGTTTGTAACATTTGTTAAAGCACCTGTGTTAGAAAGCCTTACAGTACCATTGGTATATAAAGATGAATCTACTAAATCAAACTGAGTACCACCTCTAATAACAAGAGGATATCTATCTCCATTAACACCTGTGTAGTCATCCACCCAAAATACAAATCTATCATTTAGAGTTGCATTATCCCTTAGCTTAAAAACAAAATCAATTGAATCGCTTGATGGTTGCATTGCATAGATTCTTGCGCCATCATTATTTAAAGTCCAATCAAAACCTTTACCCGTTGTTGGGAAAGTTCCTGATAAGTCTTTAAATATTAAATCAGCCTGACTACCTAATGTTACGTTACCATTTAAAGTAAGGGCACTACTTGTTGTAGCACCTCTACCTGTAACTGTAGCTAAAGTATCAGATTCTCCCGGTACTTGAGCAAGAGTAATGTACCCTGCTCCATTGGTTATTTGATTGTTATTAGTTGGTATAGTGGTGGAGTTGAAGGCGTTAGCCCCCAACCCTTGTCCACCTACCGTTACAGTACCGTCAATCTCAATACTATCTTTGAATCTAATTGACATATATGTGTTTTAGTTTTTACCCTATTTTGCTTACAAGCACTCTTGCTGCATTAAGACCAAGTGGTTTAGTTGTTGAAATAGTAACCTCAGAAGCACTTGTTCTAACAACTTGAACATTAATTGTATCAAATGTTGTTGTGTCATAAACTTGCACTATTACATCTTGACTACTAAGATTATGTTTTACTGCTATTGAAGTTAGTTTCCCATCTCCAATACTACCTGCAAAAGAGTTTCTATCACTAATACAAGTCGCAACATCATCACAGAAGTTTGTAATCTGTGAAGTTGTAATCTGAATGCTCTGCTTACTTGCTGCCGTAACTCTACCTTTAGCATCAGTAGTTATCTTTAAAGAGTCACTTGCGCTACCTAAGTTTGTTACTGCAGTTCCTGTATTAGCAAGACTTACTGCACCTGATGATACACTTAATCCACCTGCAGTTGGGAAGTTAGCAATACCTTGAACTGTTGCGGTTGCAACGTCAATGTTCTTGTTAATCTCTGTCCAATCCGCTGCAGTTTTTGGAGTATCAATATTAGCGATAACTAAATCACCAACCTCTAATGTAGGACTCCAAAATCCTGCCGGGTTTCCTGTACCTGCTACAGTTACTGCATATGTCCAACCTTGCTTAACACCTACTGATGGCGCTGCAGTTGTTGCATCGTATCCACCTTGATAGATTAATGCTCCTGAACCTGCGAATGTTGTATCTACATAATTCTTAGTTGCTGCATCCTGAGCCGCAGTTGGGTCAGTAACGTCAGTAAGTTTATTTGAAGCAATACTTAAATCAGCAGATGGTGCTGCGAACATACTAAGACCAAGGGTCCCAATAAGCGTTTTGTTTTGGTCTGCTCCTTTATCAAATAATCCAATTAAATAATCTGCCTTAGGGTCTATCGTTGCACTTCTTGTAGGAAGTTCCGTAAGGTCAAGTACAATGTTTATTTTATCTGTTGCTGCTGCTGAGGTATCAATACCTTCACCACCAACGAAAGTTAATGTATTACCATTAGTAATGCTCTGTGCAGTACCGGTATCACCTGCTACGCTGAAAGAAGACATAGTTCCTGATGCTCCATTTGCAGCGGCAGTAATACGTCCTTGACCATCAACCGTGATGTTTGCTGAGGTGTAAGAACCTGCAGAAACTGCGGTATTATCTAAGTCAATTACTATATCAGATATTGTTGTAGCGGTTGAAATACTTGATGATAAACCTACACCACCTTTTATATTTACCGTGTCTTTATTGATAATGCTATTAGAAGTTCCTGAATCAGCACCTAATTCCCAACTCTGATATCCACCCGGAACAGAAGCCCAAGTATTATCACCACGTAAGTAAGTAGAAGAACTTGCAGTTCCTGTAGCACTAAGGTCATATGTTAAATCACCTGTAGTTGTAACGTCTGCACTTGAACTACTAATGAATGTTCCGTTAGCTGCTCCAACAGAAGTTACTGTACCTGCGTTATTTGTAAATGGAAGATTTGATAATGCAGTCTTGTAAACATTACTATCAGTCTCATCTACTAACATAATAATGTCAGTATTCACTACTTTGGCAGTCATCGCAGTTGCAGATAAAATAATATTATCTGAACCTAAATAGTCTACCGCAAGAGTAACAGTACCTGATGTACCACCTCCTGATAAACCTGTTCCTGCAGTTACACCTGAGATGTCTCCGCTTCCATCTAACTCAATAAACGCACTACCATTATAGTACTTAAACGTTTTTGATGTTGTGTTGAAAATAATTTGTCCTTCAAACCCTGAAGGGTCTGTCGCAACTTGTTGCAAAGAGGCATTCAGTAACTGATTCTCCTCTAAGTTAATGTTGTCTAAATACCTAATTGCCATAACTTATTTTGTTTTTGTTTATACTCTATTGTTTAATTAAAAAATGCTTCTCCCGAAAAAGGTGCACTAAATATTATCCTTACTTCATTTCTACTTATGTAATCAACAGTTCCTATTACCTCTGTCCCTGCAGTATCTGTTACTGTAACAGAACAAAACTTATCAAGGTTATGTGTTACATTCCATACGGCTGAAGGCGCTCCTTGTACGTAGACAAAATTCGCATCTCCTCCGCTTCCACCGCCATCTGTATACTGCAGCAAAGATACTAAATAATCTTTGTCCTTATTTAGATAACCTGAGCAGGAGATGATAGATAAACCAATGTCATAGAAGTCAGTTTCTTTTGCATCTTGCGTTGAACTATCCCACTTACAGATTGCCCAATTATTTATATCATCCGCTTGTGTTAATAGTACCGTAGTACCAATTAAAGGGGTTGTATAAAAATTAGGTACTTCTTGTTTTAAAAATTTAGTATACTTACTAAACTTCAAAGTGCTTATTGTAGAAATCAAAACACTCTCTGTTGATTGAGGTTGTTCAAATGAAATGCTACCATTTAATCTTGAATCACCTAACTGCCAATCTTGATATACATATCTTAAACTTTGTGATTGAATAAGATTTCCTGCATTAATAAATGCAGCTACCTTGTTTACGGTAAAGTTTTTTGTTGCATTTGCAGAAGCCGCATCAGAGCCAATCCATTTGTCTCCTCCGGATATCGCATCATCTATCGGGTATGTACTTATTCTTGCCATATTGCTCTAATGTCCTTTGATTCTACAAAGGTAAACAATTTAAGCGACTACTTTTTTTTCGTGTAGGAGTCCATCATCTTCTCTCCGGTCCTACCAATTACATAACCTCCGATACCTAATTGTAGTAAATTCCAAAACTCATTTTCTAACTCAGGAATTCTTAAATCAAATAATGGTGCAATAAATTTTACATAGATAACAATGAAACCAAAAGCTAACATTAGTATAGGTCTCCAACTTCTTTGAAGCCAATTACCTTTTGCTTCTGTCACTATGATTTCAGTTTGCATTTTCTGCAACTCTAATTGTTTTTGAATAAGGATTTGTTTGATAGCATTCTCAGCTATAATTTTTTCTTCCTTTGACGTAAAGAGTTTGTCAAGACCTCCCATTAAATCTTTAACTACACTACCACCGAACCATTCAATTATTTTTTTCATATGCCTTTGTATTCTTCAGCGGCATCAAAACTCGGACACGCCTTTGCTGAAAATTCTCTATGACCATGTATAGTTACATCGTCTCCGTAAATAGATTTTAATGTTGTAAGCAAATTGATAAGACTTATCTTTTGCATTTCGTTTCGTGTATCTTTAGGATTAACGTCTTGGTCAACTCCTCCAATATAACAGATACCGATTGAATCTGAATTGTGTCCCTTTGTATGAGCGCCCGACCTTTCAATTGGTCTACCTACTTTCGCTAATCCATCCAAAGTTATTATGTAATGGTATCCAATGTCTGACCACCCTCTACCATCAACGTGCCATCCTCTTATAGTTTCAATACTTACGTCTTGACCCTCTCTCGTTGCTGAGCAATGAATGATAATTTTATTTATCTTTCTCATTATTTTTTCTTCTCTCCTTATCTAACAAGTACCAACGTTGAGCGGTGTATCCCACAGATAACCCAAGAAGAGTAATTTTTAATATCATATCTATATGCGACATTGATATCGCAAGAGTACTTACATTAAGTAAATACATTTTCATATCTCCCATCCAACTACTCATTGTTTTTTACTGTGGTTAACCTCATCTTATTTCTTATAAGGAAAGGCTCTGTTCAAAGAGTCCTTTCGTTTTGAGCAACCACACTCTTTACCTGTAGCTTTTGAAACTTTATCTACTACAGTTTTGATTCCTGTTGCCGTTGTAATTTTTTCAATAGTATCTCCTAATCCTTTTGATTTCATTTGAATTATTTTTTACAAGTACACAATTTGTTTGGGCAAGACTCCACACCAAACATACATTTGGCTACTAATGCATTCCACGCACATTGAAACTTACACCATACGGACTGCATCCACAATCCTATCTTTACAAATAATTTACCCATTGTTTTATTTTTTACAAATATAATAATTAATATTTTCCTCTTTTACTTGATGGAGAACTCTTAGTAGAACCTCCTGCACCTGCCCATAATTTCTTACAAGACCAATATCTTGCAGATAATTTATTTGTAGCGGTGCTGCATTTATGACGAGCCTTAAATGATTTACGTGCAGCAGCAGAATAATTATGACCATATCCTGAAGCACCGAAATGAATTAACTTTTCTTTACCTCCCGAACACGCCTTAACCATTTTTTTCTTACCTGCTCTGTCGCTTTTCTTAACAACATTACACTTCATCTTTGCTTTATCTGCCACCGTTACAATGCTTTTTTATTAAAAAGGTTTTGCTGATTATTAAGTCTTTTTGTTGCTCGATTAAATATTCTTGTTGCTCGATTAGGATTCTTGATAGTTCTTATACTCCCCTTTGGATTCGAAGAACTATTCCTTGCTATCCTCAAACTTCCGTCATCCTGTAACGTGTACGACTTTCTTTTTATCTTCTCTCCCTTTACTGTTTTTTTAGATATACGATTACTGCTTTCAATAGTAGAGTGGCTTCTTCTTTTCACTTTGTCATTGTTCACCCTATTTACTGAAGCAGTAGTTACTGTTGCTTTTTGTCCTGTCTTGCAATCCATCAAAGCCTTTCCTGATAATCCCTTACAACTCATCTCTTAGTGTATTTATTACTTCTTACCACATTTAGAATAAACACTATTAGCAATTTGCTTATTAGATGGTAGTCCACTTTTTTCAGGCTGACCTCCCATAGATTTATTCGCTCCTGTAAAATAAGGTTTGATTGTTTTGTTCATAACGTTATGATTTTTTTCTTTGAGTACTTCTTAATCTCATAGACGAGTTCAATCCTTTTAACTGTGAAGGAGTTCTCGTTGTTGATGGGGTAGTAGTTATAGGATTAGGTTTAGTCCACTTTGTAACATCTGAAGTTTTAAAAGTATACTTATCTAATTCAAGTGCAATACCCTTCAAAGCATCTCCTGCTTTGTACTTTGGTTTTTCTGTTTTAGCCTTGTCTCCCATTTTTATATCTTTGCTACAAAGATAACAATTTAATTTATGCCTATTCAGAACTATGACTATCTCAAATATTGGAGGGTAGTTAGATATTTTATTAAAGCCAAATACAAAATAGGAACTGCAGACTTAGACATCCTATTGTTCTTATACTCAGAGAAGTATTTCGACAAAGATAAGTTTGCTGAGTTTGATGAACTACTATCGTGGGACGTTAATAGATTTGATAGACTACTAAAGGATGGTTGGATAAGCGTATTTAGAAAACGCTCAGGAAAATCTAAGGCTTTGTATGAGATATCATACAAGGGAAAGAGAATGATACTTACTATGTATAAAAAATTATCGGGCGAAGAGATACCTACAAGTGCCTCTGTCAACCCGATGTTTTTAAAGAATGTTTCCTACACCGATAAGGTCTATAGGAATATGATAAAAGAAATGAATAAGTTTATAAAACAACAACGACATCAGCTTCCTTGATGATTGTATAAGACTCAGAGCCTATCATCATAGTGTAACCTGCACGACTGTCATAGTAGATGGTATCTTTTTCTGTAATGTTAATTACATCTGTTCCCGATACAACTACCGTTCCTTTTTTATATCTAAACTGATTAGAGTCTTCTGCTGAAAGCAACAAACCTGACTTGGTTTCCATCTCTTCATCAATTGGGTTTATTAAAATATATTTACCTATTGGTTTCATTGTGTTTCTTTTTTTTATTTGAGACTCCACAGATGAAGGATGGTCCTCCCTCATCCATTGCCATTCTTTTTTAATCACCGCTTTCCTCGTATGTTCTTGCCATTGTTATAATAGCGTTAGTCGATAAAATTGTTACTGCTACTGATACTGCATTCTGTAATGCGGACCTTGTAACTTTCAATGGGTCAATAACACCCATCTTATACATATCTCCCCACTCTCCTGTTTTAACGTTCATACCTTCAGTACCTTCATCATACATAAGTTTTTGTTCTTCATCTACTGATAACTTCAAACCTGCGTTTTCATAAATCTGTAATAAAGGAGCACGAAGTGCTCTCGCTAAAATTTTTCCTGCAACCCCACCATTAGCATCTTCAACGAAGGTAGCTTCCTTGTAAAGAGCCAATCCACCACCGGGAAGAATTCCTTCTTCAAGTGCTGAGCGTACTGCGCATACTGCATCGTCTACTCTATCGTATAGTTCTTTTTGTTCTAAGTCTGTTTGACCTCCTACATAAATAACTCCTATCCCTCCTGTAAGAGAAGCTATCCTTGACAAGATAAATTCTTTATCACCTTTCTTTACTGCATTGTTATGAGCATCCCATAACTGATTAACTCTCTCTTCTGTGGTTTCACTAATTACATTTGATTCTTTTAGTAATACCGTTGAGTTCTTTCCTACTATAACTTTAGCTGCACTACCTAAGTCATCTATAGTCATAAGGCTGAGGTCATCTCCTGTCTTTTCTGAAAAGTATGTTGCACCAACTGATACTGCAATGTCGTGCATAAGTTCGTGTTGCTTGTATCCAAATGAAGGAGGGGTTATGGCACAAACTTTGATTCCCCTCTTCATTACGTTCGCAGCTAATGTGTTTATCACATTAGTCGAACACGGTGCTATAATTAATAGTTTCTTATTATCTCCTAATACAGGTTTAAGTATATTTTCAATCTGTAGTATATTACTTATCTCTGCATCTGATACCATTACAAGAGTGTCTTCAAGGACACACTCATCTTTCTTTTGGTCATTGATAAAAAGGTTAGAAGAATAACCTCTATCTATTTTTAACCCATTGGTTGTCTCGAAGTATGTTTCGGAAGTTTGGGAACGGTCAACAGTCACGATGCCATTTTTGCCTACGTCCTTGTATACTTTCGAGATAATGTTACCAATGGTTGTGTCGTTGTTAGCTGATATAGTAGCCACATCCTTTAACTTACTTTTAGTAACTGCCCTTGACATCTTCTTTAGATTGTCACAGATTGCATTTGTTTTAGTTACGATATCCCTCAAGACTTCTGTCTTATTGGTATCTTCTCCTATCATTTCAATTCCTGCTTTTACTAAAGCCTCAGTTAAAACTATAGCAGTTGTAGTTCCGTCTCCTGCAGATGCTGCAGTTCTGTCTGCCGATTCCTTCATCATCCGAACCGCAAGGTTCTCGGTCGGGTCTAAGAGGTCTACTGCCTTAGCGACTGTAACTCCGTCCTTAGTAACTGTGATTCCGTGAGTGTGATGAGGTGATTCTATTAGCACAGTCTGTCCGGATGGACCGAGTGTTGACTTAACTGCTTTAGCAATCGTGCTAATTCCGGTAATAAGTTTGTTACGACCTTCATCGTCAAACTTTAAATTCTTTGGTGAGTACCCTATTTCATTCATATTAAATTAGATTTATCACAAAGATACTAAACTTTTAAGGAATAAATTGTAGATTTATCATCTAATAAGGGTGATGTATAATACTTATTTAACTCTCGTCTAAATTATATTTATGTCAACAAACTCTTCTCCTATACTACTACATATTTATAGGGTTACTTATTATAAAAAATATATTGGAATTCTACTTTAAAATCGACATTATCGACATCTTATTAATAATCAGTTAGTTACAAATTAATAACCGACATCAAACGACAGACTATCAACATACAATAACATCTGCCCTCTTAGCTCAATTGGATAGAGCAACACACTTCTAATGTGTAGGTTTCAGGTTCGAGTCCTGAAGGGGGTACAAAAAAAAGAGAGGGTAATCACTCCCTCTCTCTAAATCAACTATCAATCAATCAACACTATCTGAAGAAACCTTTACGTCCTTCTGACAATTCTACTCCATCAGCAATCATATTCACCTTCTGAATTTTCTTCATTGATGACTTCATCTCTACTGCTTCTTGGATACCTGAAATTCCAACAGGTCTATCATTTATAAGGCGACCATTCTTAACGGTCAGACCTCCCATACTTTTAAACTTCTTCATACGTGTACTTTATGTTTATACTTATTAGTCCTATAAATAAAATAAGTTCTCCGTAGTCATACTCCTCATCTATTGAGTACCAACTCCAACCTAATGCAAATCCTACACGCACCCTGTTATGTATCTCTACGATATAACTCATCCCCAAAGATACAAAAAATTTATCAGACATATTGAACCAAAAGGTTCTATGGGGCGCTGCGCTGACGAGCCGCTGACAGAACCGAAAAAAAAATTGAGGGGTGGGGGTCAAAAAAAAATAACCGCATCCGGATTTTTTGGCGTTTTATTTTAGCCCTGTGTACCTGTGTCCATAGTGCGCACCTGCTCCGCTCCTGCTCCGCTCCCGTTATGCGATTGCTCCGCTCGTATCCTGCTCCGCTCCCGTCCTGCTCCCGTCCTGCTCCGGTCATAACCCGAACCAAAACTGCTCCGGTTCAAGTTTGTGTCCTCAAAGACACTTTGCAAAAAGTACGAGATGCACAGAGACATCTCTTAGCCTCTGCACGAAAATAAATTCACCTAAACTTTTCTTGGGGAACAGAAAAACTTTTGACCTAATCCTTTTGTATTAACGAGAATTAGACTATATTTGCACAGAGGGGAAAGATATACACCTCACCAAAATTAGATAACTAACTGAAAATCAATTAATTAACACTAAAATTTACAAATTATGAGCAATTTATTATCAATCGAAACAGCCTTCTTAAACCTACCACAGGTGAAAGCGCAATTAAACTTAACCGACATCAAACGCATTCAGCGTTCAATTAAGAATGCTCAGAAGAGCAAATTCGGTCACACAATGAAGATGTCTAAACTCGTAAACGAGGCGGTGACATTCTTTGAATCTACAGAGGGGAAAGAGTTATTTGCTGAAGAGGGAATCGAATGGAGCAAAAAAGATTTCGGTCTAAAGGTATTCGGATGGCAAAAATCATTCTTCTACAAGGTCATCAAGGCAGGTAACCTTGACCAAAGAATTGTAGATGCATTCAACGAAATGTGTGATGCCAATGGCGATGATGCACAGAGAAGTATTGCCGGTCTTTTAGAATTCAGCAGAGGCATTGACCTTGATTCGTTAGAGCATAGTGAAGATGCTACAGAGGAACAGATTGCCGAGGCAGAGCAGGAAGCAATTACTGAAGCAGTAGAGAATACTACAGAGCGAGTTGAGACAATTATTACACTATCGTTTAAGAATCCAAATGGTGACAATGTCGCTTGGAGAATCGATGCAAATGGTGAAGTATTTACAAGAAACACTCAAGCACAAGTGCAGGAAGTACTTGCAATGATTAACGGACAATTAAGCTAAATTAAATCAAACTAAACCGGAGTGTCCTTGAAGACACTCCACAAAACCACAGGAATTATGACTACAAATGCAGAATTAGGAATCCAATACAAAGACATCTACAACAATGATGATGCCTACAATACACGTGAAAGAGGAGTTATCAACGGATACCATTCGACACAAAACAGAGGATTCAAGGAATTGCACAAAGGTGCTAAGAATACAGATATCGCTCAGCTAAAAAAAGTTGACCGCAAGAATCTAATCAGCGTTTTGAATGGTGATTTTATGAGCAAGTTTACTATCGGTTTTGAAGTTGAGAAAAACAACATCAACAGAAGTGCTACAAAGCCTTATCCATTATTCGCAGGATTCGAAAGAGATTCATCTTGTGGATATGAAGCGGTAACCAACATCATTCCTTTGCTACCTGCCGGACATTGGAGAAACAAAATTTTCTCTTTGATGTTTGATGCTACGAAAGTGATTGACGATGCATTTAGCCCAAGTAACCACAGATGTGGTGGTCACACTACAATCGGTGTAGAGGGGATGACCGGTGAAGAGATAGCGAATGCAATGCGCAAGAATGTTGGAATCATCTACTCATTATTTCGCAAGAGATTGACAAACACTTACTGCTACGCTAATCTACAGATGGATGCAGGTTTCAGAGGCACAAGATACCAAGCGGTACAAATCAAAGGTAATGTTGTTGAATTTCGCCTTGTGTCAAGATTCCAATCTGTAAAGCAGATGTGGAGACGATACGAGTTATTTTACATCGTTTTGGATTTCAGCATTAACAATCCAAACGGAAGCCATAACGCTTTGCTTAAGAAGTGTTTGCCTGTAGTAAAGTCAATGTACAATAATGATATGGAAAAGGTCAACGAGATTATGACAATCGCAAAAGGCTTTCAGAAGTACTTGAAGACCGGAAAGATTAACAGAGCGGTTGTGAGATGGGTTGACCCTAACCGCTCTCAGCAGAGTCTGTGGGATAACGAACTACGCAGAAACGGATGGAGATGATTCTCTAACGCAGGGAGTGTCCTCGAGGACACTCCTCCTGTATCGGAATGAGTATTCCGGCTGATGATTCCAAAAGGATGAAACAGGAACAATAAAATCAAATTAAAATGAATACAAACGAATTAATTTTTGGACAGGACAACATCAAAGAAATTTTTGCAAACAACAAAAGAGTAGATGAAATTCTAATCACCACAGATGCTGAAGCATTTAATATGACCGAGGGATTCGATACAGATAACCTTGATTGGGTTGAAGTAATTGACTTTGGAGTAAAGAACATAATCGCAGATGCTTGTGGATTTCAATTTCAAAAGGTAGCCTTTGAAGATGTTACCGCAGTTAATATCCGATGGACAGATGTTGAAGATGTAGAAACAATCATTAACAAGAATGGCTCTTGGGCGCACAAAATATAATCTTAATTAATAACCGGAGTGTCTTTAAGGACACTCCACAAAACCATAATAAAATGAAATCAATTATCAAAATCACAGGAAAATTATTATCAGTAGCAGTAGCCTTATTCGTTTACACGTGTGCGGCAAGACTAATGTACGCAATGTACGGAGACCTTGACTCGTCAGTAGTCAGCAACGTTTACTATGTAATCGTGTGCTTGTTTCTTATGTTCTTAACGTACGTGTCAAGCGTGTTGTTTTACCACGAACTATTCAAGAAATAATATGGAGCGCAAGAACTATTACAAGGTAAGGTATGCCGGGAAGCTAATCAAAGTTATCCCGGCTCACTCCAAGTGGGAAGCCATTGACCGCATCTACAATGATAACATCAATGAATATCCTTGGATAAAACGAGACAAGTTAACCGCAGTAAAATCAAAATAGAACTATGGAATTCACTTTCACTAAAGACGAACTATACCATCTCATTAGAGGTGTTGAAACAGACAAAGCAAGGATGTGGGACAAGACCACAGACAGAAGACTAACAAAATTATTAAACAAATTAAAAGGACAGAGTATGAAAGCAACAATTCAATTTGAGACAGGGCAGGTAAGCTACGGAAAAGGCAAAGGTCTTTGGACATTGACCAAGGAGTTTACAGACCACAAGCATATGGATAATTTCATTGCATACATATGCAAAAGCAAGAACTATTTATTAGATGAGGTATGGTACGAATCGTATCCATTCAATGAGGGTGACACGTACTACACAATCGAAGAGACGATGAACTATGGCGAGTACAAGTTACTGATAGATAACCAAGAGAATCCTGAGCGATATGTGGTTGTTGAATCTTGTTGGGATGATGTCAGCGAGGAATTGTTTGACGAGAATCCAAACAGATATATGACTTGGTCACGCAAGAAGGCTAACGAGTACGCAGAAAAATTAAACGAAGGAACAATCAAAATTTATTAATCAATTAAATACAATCACAATGGAAAATTCAACATCAGTAATCAGTAAAATTAAAATGGCAATCACAGATTTCGAAATGCTACAAAGCGAAGAATGGAATCCGGACAATGACTCTTGTCAGGCAAGTATAGACAATCTTGAAGATGCAATAGGGCAACTCAGAGAAAATGTAATGTGGTTCAATAAGTTTGTTGACTACGTAGAAGAACAGGCAGGGAACACGTACAACGAAGCCTGTAAGTACGCAGATGAGTACGCATCAAACGAAGAAAGGTAAAATAAAATTAGGTTATGTCTAAATTTAGTCTTACCTTTGTATAAATCAATTGTAAATCAGAGGTCGGTGTCTTCAAAGACACCCCTCGCAAATCAAATCACTATGTGTGTAATTATTATTAAGCAGAAAGACAATGTAATGTCTAATGAAATCGCTAAGACTTCAGCGAGAATTAATCCTCACGGATTAGGAATTGTATGGCTCGACACGTTCGAGGTAACATACCACAAATCAAACGAGTACAAACAACTATTAACTAAGCGACCATTCATTGCGCATTTCAGATACGCAACTGTCGGTAAGGTTGGACTGTCCAACACTCACCCATTCAGATGCGGTGTAAAGAATGACGAACTTCTAATGCAGAATGGAACTATCAAGGGACTTGGAACTGCTGACGAGTGTGATAGTAAGGTACTTGCCAAGGCGCTTGGTAACGTAGCACGTAACACTTGGAAGACTGAACTTGAAAAGTATGACTCACGTTTTGTGAGCATCAACACCCGGACTCGTTCATTCCAAATCTACAATCGTAACCTGTATACTTATCGTGATGGCATTTGGTATTCAAAAGCCAACGTACTTCAAGACAACTTGGTTGCGGTGTATGGAACTTTAAAGAAAGGTTTCAGTAACTACTACTCTTACCTAACTTCATCAAAGCATATTGGTGCAGGTAAAACTCAAGACAAATATCCTTTGGTTGTTGATGGACTTCCTTTCTTATTAAAAGAAAAAGGGTTAGGACATAACGTAAAGGTTGATGTGTTTAAGGTTAGCGATACCACGTTCAAGAGTTTAGATATGCTTGAGGGTCATCCAAGATGGTACAAGCGTGAAGAGATACCGGTGAAGATGAACAACGGAAAGACTTTAACGTGTTGGATTTACTTCAATCCAAAAGAAAGTAATTCAAACAAACCATTTGTTGAATCGTATGAGCAGTCAGCACGATACGAGAATACCTTATTCGATAGAGGCATTGTCGAAGATGTTGATGAAGATATTAATCACGAAGCGATAGATATAGGATGGGATGACGAACACTTCCCAACTAATGACACACCTACCTGTGTAGATTGTTACAACGATGTAACGTTCGATGGGTTTTCAAACTATTATTGTTCCTCCTGTGGTGGTTGGTTCAAAGAGGATGAGGTCTTAAAATTTCAAGACTAAATCCACAATGCAAGGGTGTCTTCAAGGACACTCTTGCTTTTATTAATCTGTAATAAATAAAGATGAGATACAATCAAGGAGTAAGACACACTCAAGAATCAATTAGTAAAATGAATATGACTGAGGTCAATGAAGCAATAGCCAATGAGAATTGGTCAAGACAATTCACTATGAATTTGTTATGCGACCACAGAGAAAAATTAAAAAAAGAAATGTTATGAAAATAGAATTATCAAGAATCAAAAGAATCGCAGAAGATATAATCAGCGATGATGAATGGGTAAACGATAGCCATTCAAAAGCAGAACACGATGGAGTAAAGATGGCACTACATCAGTTGATAGCACACGTAGAAAGTACAGGTCAGCAGTCAGGGTTGGATGTTTGGAAAGGGACGGACAAGATACTGAAGGACGGATATTGGTACGTGAAAATATCAGACATAAAATTAGGATGTGTCTAAATAATTTATTACTTTCGTATAAATCAATTAAATAAAATCATATGGCAAAACTATTAAAATCTACCGGAGAGGTCATACAAAATGTAGACGTGTCCACATTAAAAAAAATGCAGGACTTAGTACAGGGCTACATAGAATTCGTTTACGTAGGCAATACAATCTTAGTAGTAAACGAAGAAGGACTGCTCAACAATCTCCCACAAAATCAACAAGCAAGTAACATTAGCCAACGTCCATTAGTGGGGGACGTTATCGTGTGTAGTGTTGCTGAAATAAATTAAATCAATTATGAAACATTATATCATAGAAGAAATCCAACGGCTGAAAATGTTTGAGCCGAACAACGTTAAGAAAATACAGAGACTACAACAACTATTAGATGTAGAAGAATTCACAATCAAAGAGATGCAAGAGACAGGTACAATGTATGTCAGGGATGACTTTGAAAACCTTTATGCAGGTGAACCACCGGCACTAATCTCTTCTTGTACAGATGTAATCAGGTATGCCGGAGGTCATTACATTCAGATGTTACGCAGCGGTAAATACTTAGTGAGTTACATAGGAGGTGTGAGAGGTAAGAGGTCTGATAAACTTTCAGACATTGAACAATTAATTTTTGATGACTATTACAATGGATAACAAAGAAAGAATCAAGGACATAACAGACAAGGTCTGTGCTATGTTACAACAGAAGAACGATGACTACGGGAACTCAGCGCTTGAACCAATCAACATCTTCAGTCACGGGAATGCGGTTAATAGCTTACGTGCAAGGATAGACGACAAGTTAGCGAGGATAAAGAACGTAGGAATCAATGACTCAACAGAGGATACGCTCTTTGATTTATGTGGATACCTTGTGCTACTAATCATAGCGGAAGATAACTCTAAGAATCTAAGTCACTCTTCTAAATTCAATGAATGGACAACAACTCAAACTTAATCGTATGGAACAATCAAATCACTACTGCAAAGTAAAGTCTACGTCTCGGGAGAGAGGTGGAGAAGTAGTGTCTTCAAAGACACTCGATAGTAAGGAAGTATTAAATGAATTATTCGAATCGTTCTCACAGATATTTAGTGGGGACTTAACACAATCAGAATCAAATGAAAGCAAAGATTTTTAATAATTATGTAGAGAAAGTTTGTGAACTATTCTCTATAGATGAAGACACTCTGTTTACCAAGTCAAAGCGAAGGGACATAGTGGATGCACGTCACCTGTTATATTATGCCTGTTACATTAGACCGATGAGGCTCGTGTACATACAGGAATATATGGCAGAGAAAGGATACCTTATTAATCACTCTTCAATTATCCACGGAATAGATATGGTGACGAAGAAGATTAAAAAAGATAAGGACTATGTTAACGTAGTAAAAGAAATACAACAATGCATTATAGCTTAGAAGATATTTGGACTCAAGCAACTGAAGATGACTACGCAGTAGAAGTCAATGGTGATGGATACAAGGCACGTATAGTGTTCGGTATCAAGATAGTTAAAGACGATGAGACAGAGGAGATAATCATACTTAATACAATGAAGGGCGGTGACTTTTATATGCCGGTTCTTCCTGAGGAAATAAATCTTTTTAAAGAAAAAGGTTGGAGGTGTGGTGCTTATGTTATATCTTTGTCTAACTATCGTACAAAACTTGATAAAGTTGAGCAGTCAATAAAGAAAGAAGTTAATGGGAGAAATTCTATGAAGCAACTTTCAATTCTAAAGTCAAGCAGAGAAAGAATCCTCAAGCGATATGCAATAATCAATAATAAATTAAATCAATTAAATTAAATCAAATGGCAAACGCAAAAAAGAAATCAGTATTTGAAACCTTAAATGGAATCAACGTAAACAAGTTTACAGAAAAAAAGAATGGACTTACTTACTTGTCTTGGGCTTGGGCTTGGTCAAAAGTAAAAGAGAATTATCCTAACAGTACGTACACCGTGTACGAAAACGAACACGGAATGATTTACCACACAGACAACAGGTCAGCTTGGGTAAAGACAGGAGTTACAATTGAAGGTGAAGAACACATAGAGTATCTTCCTATTATGAACTATAGTAACAAGTCTTTGGCAATGGATAAGCTAACGTCAGTAGAAGTTAACAAGGCAATCCAACGTAGTCTTACTAAAGCAATCGCACGTCACGGACTTGGACTTTATATCTATGCAGGTGAGGACTTACCACAAGATGAGGTTGTCGCTAAGCAAGAAGAGTTAGCAAGTAAAGTGTCTTCAAAGACACCAACGAAAACTAACCCGGCTGCGAATGACCGCCTTGAACTAAAGAAAGGTGATGCTAATTGGGATAACGTAATGAACTACGTTAAAGATAACAAGTCACAAGGTGTTAAAAAGCTAACTGATTTGATAGCTAAGAAGTATGTTGTATCAGCATCTGTTAAGACATCTATTACTAACCTTGTAACGGCTAAGAAGTAATGGATATATTAGAGAAGTTAAGAGACGACAAAGAATACTACGGAGCATTTGGAAAACAATACCTTTCCAATTCAGACATAGGTACACTACTCACTAATCCACAGGAGTTTGGTGTGAGCAGACCCGACAACGCAAACTTTGCTAAGGGTAGATACTTTCACCAACTAATACTTGAGCCTGAGAAGGCAGCGAAGGTAGAGTTTGTTGATGTATCTTCACGTACAACTAAAGCATACAAAGAGTTTATTAAAGACAACGATGTAGAGTTTGCCCTACTTAATAAAGAGGGCGAGGAACTTAGAGGGTTGGTTAAAACTATGATGAACAACTTAGATATGTATGAACTCATAGCCAACACTAACAATGAGTATGAAGTACCAAGCATCAAGGAGATAAAGGGAGAGATGTGGAAAGGCAAAGCCGACATCGTTCATCCGGATATGCTCATTGATATTAAAACTACCGGGAACATAAAAGATTTCAAGTGGAGTGCAAGGAAGTACAACTACGATAGTCAATGTTATATCTATCAGCAATTGTTTAACAAGCCTCTTATATTTTTAGTGGTTGATAAATCAACAGGGATGTTAGGTAAGTTTGTACCATCTGCAGATTTTGTAGCAAGAGGTGAAGAGAAGGTAGAGAAAGCTATTGAAGTTTACAGGTCTTTCTTTTCTGATGAGGCAACAGAAGATATTAACTCATACTATATCAATGAAGTACTTTAAGAAGTTGTTTAATATTAAAACCAAAAGGCGTGTGATGTGGTTAGAAGTTCCAATGGACTGCACCACACGTTACGAAAAGGATAACGTTATTCTTTCGACATTAGAAACATTGGAGCAAACAATTAAAATCAATTAACAATGGCAGAAGAAAAAATTTTTGCAGATGGGTTTATGTTTAAACCTAAAAGAGACGATGCTCCTGAGTGGGTACTCGGAAGATTATCAATCAAGGTAGAAGATGCGGTTGCATTCCTTAAGGCTAATGCTAAAGGTGGATGGGTCAACATCGATATCAAGAAAGGTAAAAGTGGTAAGGAGTATTGTGAATTAGACACGTGGCAGCCTAACAAGGCGGCTAATACCGAGGCAGCGCCTCAGGTAGCAAGTGCTGAGGATACAGGACTACCGTTTTAATACCAATTAAGAAGCAAAGAGAGGGGTGTCCTTGAAGACACTCCTTTTTTTTGCCCTTAATAATGTCGGGTCTATTCGTTCCATATACACTATAGTAAATAGTATACTTATTCTTTTTCTTCCTATTAGGTGAAGAAAAAAACGACATAAACGACACGACTACTGATTATCAGTAAGTTATAAAATTAAAATCAACATTAAATCGACATAGAAATGGCATCAGACATCACGATATTTAAAAACATTAAAGAAACAGAAGCACCGTTTCACAGAGAGGTTGGGGTTGTACTCAACAGAATAAAAAATGGAGCGCAGAAAGATTTAATCAAGCGCATACGTACTTCAAAGGATAAGAACGAGCGCAACGAACTAAAGAAACTACTACCGGCAGTATGTTTTAGTGGTACGTTCACGAAGAGAACAGACAACTCATTAACTAATCATAGTGGGTTGATATGTTTGGACTTCGATGACTACACAAAAAGAAAACTATTATTACAAGACAAGGATAAGTTAACTAAAGATAAGTTTGTTTATTCTGTATTCATCTCACCATCAGGTAATGGATTGAAAGCATTGGTAAAGATACCTGCTGACGTAGACAATCATAAGAACTTCTTCAACGCATTGAACAAACACTTTGATTCAGAACACTTCGATAAGATGTGTAGTAATGTATCACGTGTGTGTTACGAATCATATGACCCATTAATCTATATCAATGAGAACTCTTCTGTATGGGATAAGATAGATGAACCGGAATACGTAGAGGTAAATGCACATAGAGATGCACCGAGTATTCCAATCACCGATGAAAACAAGGTGGTTGAGATACTTGTAAAGTGGTGGACAAAAAAGTATCCAATGAATGAGGGGCAGCGTAACCAACATACTTACGTACTTGCAATGGCATTCAATGATTATGGAATTAATAAGTCTCTTGCAGGTTATGTTCTTAATCAGTATGCTACTCAAGACTTTCCGCAGTCAGAGATTACAAGAACAATTGATTCAGCTTATGCTCAGACACAGAACTTTGGAACTAAGTACTACGAGGATGAGGAAAGGATTAACTCTGTAAAAACAAAACTAAGAAGAGGTGTATCAAAAAAAGAATTGCGCTATCAACTTGAGGAGTCAGGGTTAGATAGTGCTACAACTGAGGCAGTACTCAACAGGGTTGAGCAAGAGAACTCTACGGTTTCTTTTTGGACTAAGTCAGACAAGGGTACAATCAAGATAGTACACATACTATTCAAACAATTTCTTGAGGACAATGGCTTCTATAAATTTTGTCCTGAAGGCAGTAGGAACTATGTGTTTGTAAAGGTTACTAATAATCTTATAGACCACACATCAGAGAAAGAGATAAAAGATTTCATACTTAATCACTTAATAGATTTAGATGACCTAAGTATTTACAATCACTTCGCAGACCACGTAAGGTATTTTAAAGAGGATTTCCTGACACTTCTCGCAACGATAGACATCTACTTCATAGAGGATACTAAAGATACTTCTTATCTATACTATAAGAACTGCGCAGTAAAGATATCATTGGATGGAGTAGAGCCAATAGACTACCTTGATTTAGGTGGGTACGTTTGGAAAGACCACGTGATAGATAGAAAGTTTAACATCTGTGAGTACGATGGTTGTACGTATCAGCAATTCATATCAAGGATTTGTGCAGATGAGGAGAGCAGAGTAAAGACAATGGAATCTACCATAGGTTTTATGATGCACGGATATAAAAACTTAAGCTATTGTCCTGCCGTTATATTGAATGATGAGGTTATATCAGATAATCCTGAGGGAGGTACAGGTAAGGGGTTGTTTATGAATGCACTATCACAAATGAAAAAGTTAGTCGTGATAGATGGAAAGGCATTTGCTTTCGAACGTTCGTTCCCATATCAAACTGTATCAGCAGACACGCAGATACTTTGCTTTGATGATGTGAAGAAGCACTTTGATTTTGAAAGATTGTTTAGTGTAGTAACCGAGGGGTTGACATTAGAAAAGAAAAACAAAGATGCAATCAAGATACCATTTAGTAAATCTCCTAAGATTGCCATCACAACTAACTACGCAATAAAGGGTAGTGGTAATTCATTCGCTCGTAGAAAATGGGAGATAGAACTACACCAACACTACAACAAAAACTATACACCGCTTGATGAGTTTGGAAAACATTTCTTTGCTGATTGGGATGATGATGATTGGTGTATGTTCGATAACTATATGGTTGCTTGTGTAAAGAACTATCTAAAGACAGGGTTGGTTACGAGTAAGTTTGTTAACCTAAAGATTAGACAACTATCTGCAGAATCATCTCACGATTTTATTGAGTGGTGTGGATTGGTTGAAGGTCATAACAAGAATCCAAACCTTGAGGTTGGAAGAAAGTTATTGAAGCAAGACTTATACTTAGATTTCATTAGTGAGTATCCTGACTACGGACCGAAAGCTAAGATGACTATATCAAGGACGAGGTTTTATAAATGGTTGGTTGCTTATGCGTTGTATACCACAGGTGTTCAGCCGGAAGAGGGAAGAGACCCACAAGGAAGATGGATGAGGATGAGAAGCAAACACGAATTAGAAACTCAATCATCACTATCATTATGACAGATGAGGAAGCAGAACTATTAGACCTATCAATGCGTAATTCGTTTGAAGTTTTAATTAATGGGTTGGATGCAGGTGAAGTAATCATACAAGACTTTGGTTACTTTGCCCACGACCCATCAAGAGTACCAAAAAAAACAGAAGTAATGTCTATGATAGATTACTTTATATCAACAGAAGAATACGAAAGATGTATACCATTAAAGGAATTAGCAGAGACCCTAACGTAATAGAACCTATCCCGGGATATAGTGCAGAGATGATGCTTAGACAATGTAAGTTGTTAGCAGGTATAGTAAACTTAACTGAAGAAGTTAAGGTTGGAAGAGGTAAGAAAGCCTTTATGAAAAAGGTTCTGAAGTATACAACAGAACCACGTATAGCTAAGTCTATAAATGATAGCGTAGAATTTTATAAGAACCTAATGGAAAAAAGAAAACCACAAATAAAACTCAGAGATTACCAAAAGAAAATAGCAACAGAGAGTAGTATATTATTAATGCAAAAAGGTTTTGTCTACCTTGCTATGGAGGTGAGGACAGGAAAGACTTTAACAAGTTTAAGCATTGCTCACCTGCTCAATTGTAAGAATGTTTTATTCATTACAAAGAAGAAAGCAATCAGCAGCATAGAGTCTGACTACATAAAGATTGGACACAACTATGACTTGACCGTGATAAACTATGAATCATTACACAAGATTGAAGGAGAGTTTGATATAGTAATATGCGATGAAGCACACGGAATGGGAGCGTTTCCTAAGCCAAGTAAACGTGCCAAGCAGGTGAAGGATATAATAAAGAAACAAAAACCTTATGTTGTTTTGTTATCAGGTACACCAACACCTGAATCTTATAGTCAGATGTATCATCAAGTGTATGGAATAAAAGGAAATCCCTTTGCAGATTACGCTAACTTTTATAAGTTCTCTAAAGAGTATGTGAATGTTAAGCAAAGAAAAATAAATGGTCTATACATAAATGATTATCACGATGGTAAGATATCTATAATGGATATGATGAAACCTTTTACGCTAAGCTACTCACAAAAAGAGGCAGGGTTTAAAGTTGATACACGTGAACACATACTCGAGGTAGATGCTGAGCCAATCACATACAAACTTACGGCTCAATTAAAAAAAGATTTAGTCATTGAAGGCAAGGAAGAAGTTATATTAGCTGACACTCCTGTGAAGTTAATGATGAAGCTGCACCAAATGTACTCCGGTACTGTGAAGTTTGAATCAGGTAAGTCAACTATCCTTGACCTAAGTAAGGCTCAGTTTATACACGACAACTTTGGCGATGTGCAGATTGGAATCTTTTATAAGTTTAAAGAAGAACTTAATGCATTGAAAAAAGTTTATGGAGATTCTTTATGTACTGAACTAAGTGTCTTTGAAGACACTCGTCAGTCTATAGCCTTACAGATTGTATCAGGTCGTGAGGGTATATCCTTACGAAAAGCTGAGGCACTTGTGTATTATAACATAGACTTTAGTGCTACAAGTTATTGGCAGTCAAGAGATAGGATGACAACTAAGGATAGATTAGAGTCAGATGTCTATTGGATTTTCACCAAGGGAGGAATAGAAAAAGATATTTACGAGGCGGTCAGTAAGAAGAAGGACTACACACTTAGCCACTTTAAAAGAGATTTATTATCTTTATGACCAAACCTAACTAAGTGACAGAACAACAGATACAAAGCAAAAGAATAAAGGAACTTGAAGCAGAAGGGTATTACGTTCTTAAGTTAATCAAGACAAACAAGAACGGGATACCTGATATCATAGCCATACCACCCAACTCTAATGTAATCTTTAGTGAGGTTAAAACACCTACGGGAAGACTATCTAAACTACAAGAGTTTAGATTAAAAGAGTTAGAAAAATATGGATTCAAAACAGAAGTTTACAGAGGTACTTAAACCCGCATACGAAACAGATGATTGGTTCTTGGATTCCTTTTCGGAATTTAACATCACTCAAAAGACACAGATACTTTACGAGATAGAAGTAGTGTCAGAGTTTCTTCCAAAGAATGGGAGTTGGACTCAGTTTCTATACGGTGTAGTGAAGGGGAAGCGCCCTCTCTTTTATGTAATAGATTATCTTAATGAAGAAGGGTACAAACCTTTGATGATAGATATTCAAGAGATAGACTCCGATACTTACTTAGATGCGATGTTAAATAAAAATACAATTCAATATTATTATGAGAGATATAGTAGACACAATAATTCCATTTGATGTAGAGACCTTAACTAAGATAGTTAACTATCATTTCGAATGTGATATAAACTCACGGTGCAGGGAAAGAAGATTCGTTAATGGACGAATGGTTTTTTCTCATATGCTCAGGCAGAGAGGGTACACCTGCTCCGCTATTGGCAGGTATATGAACAGAGACCACGCCACGGTCATACACTATGCTAAGAATCTAACTTGGTATTTAAAAACAGATGTAGTATTTCAAAGAAAGTTTGATAATGTGATGGATGAGTTCCTTAACAACTACAATCCCGTGTACGATATGAACAAAGAAGATTTAAAAAAAGAAGTTTTCTCTTGCAAGTCAGAAATTAAATCACTACATTTGGAATTATCCTGTCTAAAAAAAGAACAACGAGAGAGTAATAAAGTACTAAACAGGGTTGAAGATTTGTACAATATGGTTGCTGAACGCACTCGCAAAGGTACAGAGAAAGAAGTTCTAATTAAATTAAATCATTTTTATAATGGCTTATACCATTGAGGACATAGACAAAATAACAGAATATAAAACTTGGAACGACAAGAAAAAGATTGATACTCTGTTGGAAATAGATTGTGAGATGTATACCAATCTCGGTATTGAATCACCTAAATCTTTAAGAGAGTTAACTAAAAAAAACTCGAGAAAGATTTACAGATGCATCAAGAAAATAAATCCAACACTTGGCTCGTCTCTTCTTCACGCCCACGATAGCGAATAACAATGCCAAACCGCTCGTCAGCTTACGACAAAGAAAGACTTAATCACATTAACTTCTTAATGGATACAATAGCTGACTCTTCTAATATAATTTATGAGTGCTTGGTTGATAGGGAGTTTGAACCTCTCAAAAAAGAAATACCTAATTTGATATCTCTTCTAACAGAGATTCAAAATTCTGTAGAGGATGAAATATAATGACTTCAGACCAAGACTTAAGGGAAACAAAAGGAAAGCATACGAACACATAAACAAAGCGGAGCGTAGGATACTCGTTATAGGAGATATTCACGCTCCGTTTACGTTAGATGGATACTTAGAATTCTGTATAGATACTTACGCTAAGTATAATTGTAATCAAGTTATATTCATTGGAGATATAATTGATAATCACTACGCCTCATTTCATGCTACCGACCCTGATGGGATGGGAGGCAGCGATGAATTAGATATTGCAATAAAGGTAGTAAAGAAATGGGCTAAGTCTTTTCCAAAGGCTGACGTTACAATTGGAAATCACGATAGAATTATAATGCGTAAGGCTTTTGATTCTCAGATACCAAGCCGTTGGATTAAATCTTACAACGATGTTCTTGGTACAGATTGGAATTGGGTAGAGCAGATAGTATACGATAACGTTCAGTACGTACACGGAGAAGGAGGAACTGCTCGTACTAAATCTAAGAATGATATGATGTCTACTGTGCAAGGTCACATCCACACACAGGCTTATTGTGAGTGGAACGTAGGTAAGAAGTTTAGAATCTTTGGGATGCAGGTTGGTTGTGGAGTAGATGCAAAGTCATACGCAGCAGCGTATGCTAAAAATTTTAAGAAACAAGCAATAGGTTGTGGCGTTGTTCTTGGTGGACATACCGCCATCAACTGCCTAATGGATTTGTAAATGAGATTTGAAACAGATAAGGATTTAAGTCGAGAACACAAAGCTATAAGTACATTTGTAAAAATGTTTGAGGGTTCGTTTAAAAAACTTGACCCTAACGATATAGACTATAGGGTTTATGATAGAGAGGGAACTCTCGTATCATTCGTAGAAGTTAAAGGTAGATTGCGCTCATTATCTAATGCCTTCCCACTACCTGTCGCAGCACGTAAACTTGTTAAGTTAGCTGATAAAAGATTAAATCCTATAATGATATGGGCTTGTGATGATGGGATAATATATTCAAGTGTTACATCACTTTCAGGTACTATAAAGTGGGGAGGTAGAGCACCACGCCCCGGTTCATATAACGACCAAGAGTTAATGATTTACTTTGAAATGAATACAGATACAAATAATTTTAGGTCTATACCATATGGAAAATAAAAACAAAAGTTTTGTCATAGCACTCATTGTGAATGCTATGACTTTCTATGTACTCTATAAGTTATTGAAGTGGTGTCTTTGAAGACACTATTGCTTATACTTTTCTTTTAGCTTTTTAATTCTTGCTTTCTGTTTAGCGGTAGCACTATTAGGTCCGTATAGCTTGTCATACAAATCAGGTTGATACTTTTTGATACTACTCTTCTTAACACCTCCACCTTTTTTTGTATTACTTTTCTTTGTTTGAGTTCCGTATCCCGGTCTATAAGATTTACTTACACCAAACAAATCATAGTAGTCTCCTTCTATAGCATCCGCATTGCCTGTCAATAATTTAACAAGTGCAATTGGTGTGTCGAATTGAAACCTTGCAAAAATCTCAGCCAATGGTCTTAACATTCCTACAACTAAACCGTCTTCCTTCACCCCTTTACGAACCTTACCTATCACACTTGTGAATGGATTAACACCATCACTTGCCATACTTCTCTTACCATCTAATGTATCTCTAAGGCTCTCTAACCCTGCTCCAATAAACGGAATCTGATATAAAAGATTTAACCCTAAGGCTGCATCTCTTAATGCTCTGTATGCCCTGTCTTTTTCTGAATCAGTTTTAGCAAAGAGCAATGCCGGTGAGTATGCTGCAGCGGTAAACAAAACGTTAGCTACACTATAGTTTAATACGAACTTTCGTAGGTCTGCTTTCTTAGGTACTTTCTTATTCATAATATCTACACCTATAGACATACCTGATTGACTTACGTTGTTCATCATTAAGTATAGAGAACTACCGAACATAGTAAAGAACCTTGCAAAAACATTACTGCTTTGTTGCATCTGACTCTTCTCCGTTGCTCTTCTTGTTTGCTGAGTTGCATTGAAGTCATTGAACAATCTCAACGCTTCAGCTTTACTCATACCATTTGCAATGTTTCTGTTATACAAAGCCTTATATCCAAGCACCCCTAAGATATCACCTGCTACTGTAGTAAATCCTAAGGTTTTATTTAAGGCTCTCTGTGCTCTACCTAATCTTCCTTGTTGAGCCTTGATTTTCTTAAACGTTCTGTTACCTGATTCAAGACCAAAGATATCTCCTTCTAATCCTTTCTTAATACGATTATCAAATGTAGCAGACACCTCTCTTGCTTCCTTGAGATTTGTTCTCAACATTACCAACACCTTTGCATAGTCATACATAAACATAGCAAGGTCTAATCCCGGTATGTTGTTGTTCTCTTTGGTAGCAGAGTATTGTTCGAATGCCTGTATAAAAGAAGCCATCTGCTTAGGTATCTGAACAATCTTAAGTGCCAATGCAAAACCTGTGAACGCACCTTGTGATTTAGAAACAATATCATTCTCAACACGAGGACCTGAATCAGGATTGATTGCATAGTTCAATGAAGTTTTAAATAAATTCTTAAGACCTGTAGAGTTTAATACGTTCTGTATAGATTGACTCTTAAGAATCTCATTCATTTGTTTTACACCTAACGCATAAGCCTTATACTTTTCCATAGACTTAACGTGTTCTTCCATCACCTCACTAAATGATAAACCAATTTTTACATCTTGATTCTTATTGGTACGTTCTTTTAATGCAGGAGCATACTCTGCACTAAACACTTTACCAAACTCACCCGAGCCAATCATCTCTGATGTTATGTCGCTTTTGTTTATGGTCTGAACAGGAAAGTAATTCTCTACGTATCCAAGGTTCACATCATTAGCTTGAACATAAACTGCGTTTGTTTGCTCAAAGTAATCGTTAGATAAAAATTCAACAGTCTGCTCAACCAATGCTTGATTGTCAGGTCCTATTTGTTTTTTAATCTTTTCTATGTCTACATTCTGCGCTTCTAATTTTTTTCTTTGAACATCATTCAACGATAGAGCGTATAGGTACATAGCTTGGTCTGTTCCAATTCCTTTTGAAAACTGATTGTTGTGTTCAGTATCTGTGAAATCATACTTAACTACGTTAGTTCCTAAAGAATATTTCCATTTGCTCCAAGTCTTTCCTGTAGTGTCGTTAGCCATTGAATCCATTCTTGATTCAGTTTCTCGTACACCTTGAAGATTGTTCTCATCAAATTCGTTTAGTTGGTCATAGAATATCTTAGTAAACATTCCGTTAGAATATTTATCAAGAGTTCTTGTCATAGTTCCTAAATGTCCTACGGTGTTTCTCATAAACCTACTAATAGAATTAGCATTAAGTTTAGAGTTATCCATAAACTGATTTAAGAATTCAGAAAGACCTGCCTTGAAACCACTCTCTTTGTACGCCAACATTATAGCTTCCCTCCTTGTTTCTATAACTATGTCACTTAAAGGGTTACCATTGTCATCAAATAAAACATCAAAGTCATTTAGAATTTGAGATTCAAACTCTTCCTTTATTGCATTGGTCTCTGCTCTTCTTGCCTCTCTTCTGTTGTTTAATCTTGCAAGAGATTCTCTTCTTGTGTTCTTTACCTCAGCAAACAATTCATTCACTTGCTCAAGTTCCATATTCATAACGTCAGAGAAAGTGTCTAAGGCTAACTGTGTGTCATAGATAGCCCTCTCTCTCATTGTTACTTTCTCACCTGCTTCTATCTTAGCGGCAATTTCATTGTACTGCTCTTCGTTTATTGCTAACTGCATTTGTTGAAGACCTTCTAAATCATTCTTTAAAACCATCTTCAATATATTATCAGCAGCTTTAAAGTATCCTTGACCTATAGCATCTAACCCTGCACTTCTTCTTTTACCTGAAGCAGTACGCTTGGTCTTAGATTTAGAAGCAATCATCTTAGCCATCTTCTTAACTAATTCATTCTTCATTATCTGTCTTTGCTCTTGCACACTCTCAAGAACTTTAACTGCCTGTCCTTGGAAGTTAGTAGGTGTTGTTGAATTAATTATAGACAACAACTTGTTTATACTTTTTCTTCTGTAGTTTTTAGAATCAGGAAGAGCCTTTCTTATAAAGTTTCTAAGTCTTCTTTGTGCTTCAGTAATATTATCCTTACCTATTTTTCTTTGCTTTAATGCATTTCGTATAGCGCCTATCTCTCTTGTTACCTGAGGATTGTTTCTAATACCAAGTTGTCTGTCTAAAGCAACTCTCATTTCCATTTGAATTTGAGAGTCTTGTCTTTTATACACACGAGATTCTACTAACAACTCTTGAGCCTTGGCTCTAATCTCACCAAAAGTTTTAGTTCTTGTTGTTCCTCTACCTCCTCTCGGTCCTTCTGTAGAGAATGATTGAACACCATCTTTTATTTCATTAAACAATTCTAAGCCAACTGTAGCACCACCCTCTACATTACCAAACTCTTTTGGCATAGTAGTCATAAGGTCTCTCTGTACCTTGATGGCTTCTGATATTCTTGTTGCACTTAAACCCCTGTCTTTTAATACAACTCGTATCGCATCATCAGTAAAGCCTTGCTCTCTTGCCATTCTAACAATAGCATCAGGCGAGGTGTCAGGCGCTAAGCTAAGTTGTAGCGCATCGGATAGTACTGCACTCTCAGCTTCTTTGAAAGCCTTGTTCTCCGATAAAAGGTCTACGACTACCGCCTCTGTAAATTCATCAAGAGACAGGTCTTGTATTTGCTCCGCACTTAACTTAGATATACCTGTTAGTTTTTTTACGAAATCAAACAACTGCTCCAACCAAGCCTTAAAGTTTTTCTTTTGTGCAGCGGTAGCAAATGAAGCACCTTTGTTTCCTATTGCAGTAGCAAGGGCTTCTTCAAGAATGTATGCTTCAATCTCAGATTCTGTAGCACCATCAGCAATCATTTGTTTTATAACCTTCTTGTATGACTTACTGTTTCTTACATCAGATTCATACTGAGTTCCTTTTACAAGTGACAATCCTTTCTCGTATGTCTCAGGAGTTAAAGCCTTAGCCGTGTTTAACCACAAGTGACCGAACTCGTGAACCGGTGTGTCATAGTTTTCAAGGGCAGGATTCAAGTATAGCTTACCATTGTAAACTGCACCATAAACCTTTTGATTTTTAGTCATTAACTTCTGAGCATTGAGTTCAGATGTTAGTTCATCAAATGCTTCTTGACTTGTTACTACCTCTGTGTTAGGGAAAGACTTTGTAAGTTTAGTTATAAATCTTTCGTAGTTTGTTTTGGTAGCTTCTGTTACTTCAAAGTTAGTTCCTGCTTTCATTGAGGCTCTACGCATCTCTGCGCTACGTGCTTCACTTGCAGTAGTATTTCTTGTTGTTGCCTCTGCTTTAACTTCTCCTGTCTTCTTATCTATCTTAGCGGCTACCTTCTTTTTAACTATACCATCTACCTTAGCGTTGATTGTACTTAAAGCATTCTTGTTAACAGACCAAAACGGAACTGTGTTTTCCATCATAGCAACTGCCTCACCTCTAATATAAACAGGGTAGTTTTTATGTGTTTTTATTCCTTCTGCTTTTTGTTGCTCTTGAGTTACAATAGCATCATCAATATTCTCTTTTGTAATAGGGTTACCATTCTTGTCTGTGATTTTTAAAACCATAGTCATAGAACCCATTGGTAAATCAGATGCAAACTGCTCTACATTTTCCGCTCGTAATGATTCTTGTGTCACCCCTTCAGCAGCAAACAACTTACCAACCTTTGTACCTGCTTCAACGTTAGCTAAAGGAAGAACTGCCTTGAAGATAGCAGCCTTAGTATCTACGTCCAACTCCATAAACAATCCTTTAAACTCTTCTAAAGACTGAGACCTTTGAGCGATTGCATTTACTATATCTGTTTTACCTCCAAACTTTTTATTAGATAAGTCTTCCATCATTGCTTCAAAGATGGCTTCACTATTTTCTGACTCTTCAACTTTTTCAATAAGAGAATCTAATAGCACCACGTTTGAGTCTACCGCAGAAGGAGACATATTGTATACGATAGCATAGTCAGCACCAATAGAACCTTTTATAATCTCTCTTGCTGCATCAACACTAATAGAAGCCCAAGCTATTTGCTTACCATACACTCCCTCTTGTAATGGAAAGAAAGGTCCACCCATTCTTTTTTCATCTACCTTTAATTGGTCAGCCATAACAAGATTGATTCTTTTACCTTCCAAATCTTGGACCTTCATCTTAGGAACTTTACTTTCAAGTTCCTTGTTCTCTGTAACAACAACAGGAGTAGGAGTAACCGAGGTCTCTTCAACCACAAATGATTTCTCACTTAGTTCAGGTTGAATTTCTTCCATCAATTCTGTCGCTCTCTTTTCTAATTTCTTTTTTCTCTCAGGAGTAATAGTGGTATCATCAAGTTGGAATTGTTTTTTACTGTCAGGCTCAAGCATATTTTTAAGGTCATTAACCTCTTGCTCTAATTCAGGTGTAACCTCTTCGGCTATTACCTCCTCTTGGGATGTAACCTCTTCGGCAATCTGTCCTTCAGTTTGTACTCGTTCTCCCAACGTCTCGCTATCTTGGGTTTGTTCTTGTGCATCCACGCTCTCTGTGCTTGACTCTTGAATGGCATTGTCTTGTGTGTTTTCGTTATTAACTATATCAACTTGTTCTTCAACCAATACACCCTCATCATTCATTACTATCTTCTTAGGTGTAGTAACAGGCTTGTTAGACGTTTCATTCTCAGCAGCAGTAATTCTTTTATCTACTTCTTCAAAAGCCTCTTCATCATTGTCTACTTGTATCGCAGACTTAAGTAATTTTTTGTTATTTAATTTTTCTAACTCTGCAAGGAAAGCCTCACGTGTAAATGTCTTACCATTTATGGCATACTTCTTAACTCCTGTTCTTATATCTGAACCTGACTGTTGTTCTTGTACACCAATTACCCCTTCACCTGCAAGTAATACTTGCTGCTCATCAGGTCTTAGTTTTTTGTTGGTTACAATATCTGATATCTCTGTATTAATATCTTTTATCTTTTGAGAAAATACTTGCTTCCTATTTGGAGTAGAACTTAACTCATTTCTTGCTGCTAATAACTTTGATAGTCTTGCTTCTATTGCAGGAGAAGACTGAGACATTAGAGCATCTGTGATTTTGTTTCCACCAATACCCATTAGGCTTCTTGCTTCTCTTCTTAAACCAATATTCTCTTGTATCAGTTGGTTTTGTTCAGGAGTTAACTGACCTAACGTTTCCATATTGTTAGCGAAATTCATAATTCGCTTATCACTATAATTCAATGTAGAGAATCCGTCAAGCGACATCATAGTGTTAGCTATATCTAACTTAGTCGTTGCTTGGTTATCCATAAAAACATTATAGGCTGCCATAGGTGTGTTGTTACCTAAACCACCAATCATTTCAGCCGCTATCTCTTTACCGTCTAACTCTTGACCTGCTACTACCTGAGCAAGTGCTTCTCCAACACCTTCAGCAATAGGGTCAAACACCACTCGTTCAGCACCTACCGCTGCTACCCTTGCAGTTCTACTCGCTAATAATCCTGTTTTAAAAACACGACCTGCTAATCCCATTGCAAAGAAATCTACCGCACCAATAGTTAAACCTCTTTTTAAACCTATCTCTCTACCTTCGTCCCACACTTCCTTATCTTGGAGAGCCATCGCCAACTCTTCAGGATTCATTACATTGTACCTCTTACGTGCAGCATCCATTACTGCATTGGTATACTCTAAAGCTACCATTGTAGAAGCGAACCCTGTTCTGAAACCATAACCTGCTCCACCTACTGCACCTGCTGCAGTACCTGCACCGGGAACAACACTACCGTATACTGCTCCTGTACCTGCACCTGCTGCAGTACCACCTATTATTAACTTATATCCATATGGTAACATTTGACTCATACTCTGAGCCGCTAAGGTTAAGGCTAATTCAGCAGGATTATCTTTAAACACATCAAAGGCTTCTTGAAAACCTCGAGCATTGTGCCATCTTCTTTGAGTACGTCCGGTTTTACCCGTCTGTGCTTGTTTCATATACTCAATAATCTTTGAAGCTACCTCTTCTGTACTTGAATCGCTATCAACATCTTCAATGCCTAACGACAGGGCTAATATCATATTACCAACCTTCCCGTTTGCTAACCCACCTTCCCAAGCATTAGATACGGAAGACCAATCATCTACGTAAGCATCACGTGCTTGTTTATCTACCTTAGCATCAAGCCAAGTTCTTGAAACTTGATAAGCATCAGCAGCTAATTTTTGATTGTTTGCAGCGGATTGGTACTCTTCGTTTATTCCTCTGATTAATTCTTTTTCTAAATCAGTCTTAGGTACAATCTTAGTTATATCCTTAGCAGGTACACCAAATTGCTGAAGAGATTTTACGTCAACGTCATCCATTATCGCATCAGCTTCTTGTCCTTTGTATGCAGCTATTTTAGATTGCTTTCTATATTGTTTATCAAGAACTAAATCAAAGTCTTCACGGACTCTTTGAAATTCATCTTGATTTACTTGAGGTCTTAATTCGTCTGCCTCATCATTTAACTCTTTTAATATTGCTTCACGGTCACTTCTCTTTCTCCCATTGACATAGAGATACCCTAACTTTTCTTGTTCTTCTGCTGATAAATCTTTTTTGTAATAAGGAGAATCCTCGATAGCACTAATGGTAGACATAACTTCTTCATATCTGTCGTGCATCTTTTTGTATGAACCGTAATCTAAACCTCTGTCTTTGTAAAACTTATTAGCTTCTCCGTCTACTCTGTTTATACTCTTCCAACTTCCTTCAGAAAACTCAGCAGCTTTTTCAGGGTCATCAAAGTAGAAAACCTCTCCTCTTTTTACTGCTTCTTCATAGGCTTCTACACCATCAAGTTCTTTCCACCAACTTGGGTCACTACCATAGAAATCACCATCAGCATCGGGGAATAATGTAGGGTATACTACTTCTCTTCCATCTATATTTGCTGATTGAAATTTAACTGTAGACTCAGTTCCGTCATCGTTTAAGCGTGGAGTTTTTCTTAAGTTGTTTGCTCTTACTGCATTTGTTATTTCATCTTGGTTTTCAGGAACATCAGCCGCAGCGTGTGCATTACCCTTTACGAAACTTCTTAATGCTGATGCTTCTTTGTCGTTAGACATTATGGTTTGAAGGTCTATGGTTTTAGTAGAACCATCAGTAGCTATAACTTCCATAGCATCTCCCATTCCTACCTCTCTAAATACAAACCCATATTTTCCATACAGGTTAGTAAAGTATGATATAGCATCTTCTTCGTCCATCTCCATAGACTTGGCATCTGTTGCTGCTAATGCTGCTTGAAAGTCTTCTGTTTTTAGCGCTGCTTCTCTGTCTACTATAAGGGTTTCATTTGCTACTCTTGCAGCATCCTCTTCTTCTTCTTGTCTCTTACTTAAAAAAGGAGCATCCTGTTCAGCAACTTCAGCAGTCTTTTGAAAGTCAGCAAACTGTTGCTGAATTGCTCCATCTACCTGCTCTTGTGAAGGATACATTCCTATGCTCTTCATAGGATTTCTGTAAAAGTCTTCTCCTGTATCTTGTCCTACAACAGGAGGCTTTCTTGAGAGTAGTTCTTTTAACTCTTCACGGTCAGTTGGAAGGGTCTTAATCTCTGCAGAACCCGAAGAACCATCTTCCCCAAGTAATTCCGAATCGTCTTTTTTTTTTACAGGTGGTGTCTTTGAAGACACTCCCATAAGTACACCAAAGTCTTCTTTAGATTTTCTGTATCCTTGATTGACAAACAACTTATACATATCTTCACGTGCATTGTTGTTTCCCTTCATCAATACTTTGAATTCATCTATTGATTTACTATATCCATTTTCAACGAATAATTTATATGCGTCTTGTATAGCTTGTTCGTTCATATTACTTTTTATTAATATTGTGAGCCTACCCCTGATGGATTAGTTTTTTTCTCTGCAGTATTTCTTCTACCACTTGTCCTGTTGCTATTTTTTGTGACCGCTGCTCTATCTCCTACAGTAAGAGACATTGTTGCGATTTGGTCAGATGCTCCACCTAAGTGAGCCTCTTTAGATAAAGCTAATAATTCATCTACAAATTTAGCAGCTTGAGCAGGGTCAAATCCATCATCTGCATCTAAATCAAAAGTCTTAACTACTTTGCCTTCAGCATCTTTGATGTCAATATTGTCAAAAGCGCCTGAAGTATCTACAGTATATGCACCTAAGCCCGGTAGATTAGCCACAACTCCTGTTAAGTTTTCTTTTGTTTTTGCTTCATCATCAGCTACAAACATATTTGGTTTCAGACCTGAGTCTTCTCTCACAAGTCTATCATATGCAGCACTAAGGTCTTCTGTACTTGTACTTTCACCTGCACCGAATCCTGTAGAAGTACTATTAAATGTTTTACTTGCGTTAATACCACCTGCTTTTATTGCGGCATTTACATCTTGAATTTTATCGTTGCCTTTTAAGAAGAAGTTAACTGCTCCTCCTACCCATTGTTCTTGACCTAACGTTTTACTATCTGCACCTGTAAATGATATTGTCTCTGAAGGTGTACCGTCAAGGAATGTTACAATAACACTATTACCATCTCTGTCAATCTCATCGATATTAGGGTTCGCACTTCTAATAAATGAAATAGCTTCTTCAACTTCATTTTCATCTCCATAATAAAGTTTAGAAACATTACTCATAATGTTTTTATCCTTCTTAAGTTTGTCGCCTTTGTTTTTATCTGTTTGAGACTTGTCGTTCCACTCATTAAAAGTTTTAATCTCAGAAGTTTTGTCAATCTTATTACGTATTGCGTTACGCATATAGCCATACACCGCATCCTTTTGCTCATCAGCATATGGATTTCTTGCTTTATCAAAAACAGGTTGAGGACCTTGAGCGGTTCTCTCCATTAATATAATTTCTCCTTTACTGTTTTTAGCTTCCGCTTCATCAAAAGTAAAAGTGTAAGCCTGTCCATTTTTCATACCAATACCATTTGTTAGTACTGATGTCATATTAAATAGATTACTCATTTGACCACTAATGTAATCGTCTTCCGCTTCTATGTAGTAATTAATAGCCTCTACTGCCTTAGGGTCTATGCCTAATGCTTCAGCTTCCTCTTTGCTTATTCTTTTAAGCATAGGGTCAACACTTGTAAGTATTTGTGCTGCTCTTGTTCTACTACCATCCTGTGTTTTAGCAACAACCTCCCAAGCACCTACGCCATCTACCCACGCTTGTGTGGCTTTGTCTACGTTATACTTATCAAACTCCCCTGTTAACTGTCCTTTTAATGCACTAACTGCCACAAGGTCATTTGGGTTTGTTGACATTTCCATAACCCCTGTCTCAGGATTCTTGTATTTAAAAGCAACGCTTACCTTTCCATTCTCAGGATTAACGTATAGTTCACTACGATTAAAGTCAGCAAAGCCTTCTGCGTTTTCCATAAGCCATATCTCTAATTCTTGAGATGAGGCATCAGGATTTTGAGATTTCATACGCTCCATTTTCTTAGCGTATACATCTTGATAATCTTGCATCAAACTAAACGCTTGGTCTGTACCGTCTGCTAAGTTTTGACGGTTTACAAGAAAGTCATTTAACTTAAGGTCTCCTGATTTTAATGCAGCAATTTGTGTTTGTAATGTTTTAGTTGCAGTCTCACCATACTTTAATCCCCACTCTCTAATAGATGTGGAATCACCCTGTGGCTTATTTGCTATGTTAGCCATAAACGCATCAGTAGAAGCGTTAATGTCTTTAATTCTTTCAGCCCTTACCTCTCGCTCTTTAGCTAAGATATTAGTAAAGTTTTCACCTATCTCAGCCCAATTTAATTCAGTCTGAGGGTCACGAGGTTCGTATTTATAATATGTTCCTGCCATTGCTTACGTGATATTAAACGGATTTGGTGTTCCATATACTCCTTGTTGTTGAAGGTTATACAGGTTTGGGTATAGATTTGGGTCTAACTGAAATGGTGATTGAGGTTGTTGTTGTAAAGCCTTAAAACCAACGGTAGGTTGATTACCAAATAAATTTGGGGCTTGTAGGTTTAAACCTGTCTGTAATGCAGGATTTAAAGTAGTTCCTGTTGACATTATTGTACTACCAATAGGGGGCACGGTATTGTTCTCAGGAGTTACGGTCTTAACATTTGAAAAGTCTTGTGGTAACATAGCTGCTCCTTGCTTTATAAAACTCAAAGTACTTTGCACTCCTTGTTGATTAGCTATGTTTGCTTTTTGTTCTGCTACTGCTGCGGCTTTTTGTGCACCTTCAACTTCACTTAAATCTAATTGAACACCAATATCTCTAAGCCTTGAATCTTCTTCTACTTTGAACTGCTCTATTTGCTGCATATCAGTATTCATAGCATCACGAACTTTTCCTTGCCCTTCATTCTGAGCAGCAAGTACTCTACCTGCGGTAGCAGCGCCACCTCTTTCGCTTTCAACACCGGCTTCTAATGCTTGAGAACCTGCTGATAAAAGCGCTTCTCTCTGTCTTTCGTATGGTTCTTTTTGTATTGATAAAGCATCCGCAAAATTAACTTCAAGTTTCTTACGAGCCTTGTTCATTTTTTCTTTAGCGGCTGCTTCAGCCTCCATTTGTTTTCTACGCTGCTTCTTAGCCTGTCCAAAAGACATACCTGCACTAACACCTGTTGCCGCTAAGCCAACTCCTGCGCTAATCAACATTGCCGTTCCTGTTGCTACACCCATATTATAGTTTTTTTATCATCTCCGTTGTGTAAGAATCTCCGTTGGTGTATCCTAAGGATAAGTACGTGTCGGCTAATGCTTTATGCTTTATTAAAGCGTACGAGTATTTTGCCCCACTATTCTTACATATGTTTGTAAGAGTATCAATTAAAAGTACAATAGCTTCTTTTCTATGAGGCTTTTTTCTATATGTCCTTGAAGACACTATCCAATCGACCCAAGCTACATTTGAATTAGTGGTATACAAAAAACCTGCACATACAGGTTCGTCACCATCTAAAATCATTATACCACCCTCCCCGTTATCAGGTAAAAAATCTCTTAGAGGTGCATCCCACTTCCAATCTTTCCACCATTTGCAGAGAATATCATCGTAATCACTACTATTGAGAGGTCTAATATTAAACTCCATACACTACAAAGATACTAAATTTTAAGGATAGCTTTTCATAACCTCCGACTCTAATGCAAAAAGGTTAATGGCATTTGTGTTTCCGTTTGTTATTGTAAATACTGCATAGTGTCCAAGAATACCGTGTGACTCTGCTACTGCATTCTTTATAAAGAATATAAAGTTTGTAGCTGAGGTAGGAGCAGTTGCTCCTGCCACTACATCTGCGACAATATTATTTGCCCCTTGTAATGGGTTTACATTTATATCTGTTATGTTTCCACCCCAAGTAATATTAATAACATCATCACCATTACGTTGTCCATAATAGATAGAATCTCCTATACTTACGATAGAACCAATTATAGTTGATGGTGAAAACACATACGTTGTTGAGTTACCTATGGTTAGGTTACTTATTGAATCACTTATACCATTTAAAGAACGTAATGCATACTCTCCAATAGAGGCAGGAGTTGTTCCACTATTTCTAATAAACGCATAGTATGATTGTTCCTTTCTTTCAAACCAACTGCTTTGAACAAATCCTGAATCTTGAATATCAGAAGTTACAGTTGCAGCCCAACTATCATCACCTTCTATGTTTAACGTTTTAAATAACTTGTTTTGTAAAGGTTCATCATTAAATACAGAAATAATCTGACTTGAATACTGCACTCCATAGTAGTTGTTTCTGACCTCGTTCGTGTTATGGCGGTAAATGTTACCTCCGTTAAATGTATAGAAGTAATTATTCATACCTATCATATAGTCAGGAAAATAAGAATAGAATGAAGTCCATCCTTTCACCCCATTGTCGTGACTTAATGTGTAATTATCTTTAACTGCTACCGGTCTATCGTCTGCCATAATTCTTTTTTTTAAGTTGGGTCACACGGACCTTTTTGTACTACAACTCCGTTTTGTACTTCAATCCAAATATTGTTTTCTATATGATAGAACCCATCTGCAGGACTCTGTGAACCGTAAGCATCAATAAAAATCCAATCGTGTATATTCGGAACGCCACTTGTTCCTGTTACAGGTGCGTTATACATTTGTACTACTAAAGGGTCATTACAAGCACCATCTGAATTTATTTGAGGCTTGTCAGATGATTGATACCCTGTAAGTAATACAGGACAATTAGCTTCTACTCCAAAACCTGTTCCACTACAAGGACCTACAAATTCAATGTTTATCATAGCAGGTGTGGGTGATGGCTTTGGTATAACCATTACAACCGCACCGGGGCTTTGGTTTGTTGTTAAAGAAACATCAGTTGCATCTATTGAAACAAATACACTTTGACCTGTGCTTACAAACCCCTGCCCTTGCACGTATTCCTTTTCAACAAGATTTCCTGAGAAGCCTCCTGCTACAAGACCGCAGTCATCTTGTGTGTTTCCAACAACAATAAAAGCACCTGCGTTAGGAGAGGCGTGATAGCCGTCTATAGGTGAACTAACCTTGTTGTATACTACACCGTTGAAAGTTGCTCTAACTCCATCAGGGACATCGTATGGGTCGAGTTTTATTATTATAGCACCCACGTCATTAGATGAATCTCCTGTAAACAAATCTAATTTGTATATTCCTTGATTACCACTACCTGAAATGGTTTCTCCACAAGGTACTGCACAAGTTACACAGACCTGTTCGGGAAGTAAAGAGCAATTAACCTGCTCTCTGCTCACCACTCCGTCAGAATAAAAACCATCTGCAGCGCAGGTAGTTAAATCTGCATCGTCATATACTGCTGATGAGTTTGTTAATGTTGTTCCGTCTAAATAAAATATTGCCATAATTTAACTTTCTTATTTTTAGCTACAAGGTTGACCTTGACTTATTGAATTTAATCCCGGGTCTACTGTACCTGTTTGAGCACATATTGTTTCTTGGTCTACACCACTTGCTCCTCCAATACTTCCACCTGCTGCATTTCCATCACAATCAATGTAAGAGTAACTCTGTCCTGTTCCTGATGTTGTAAACAAAGTGTATAATGAACAACCACTATCAGATATATCACACTTTTCGTAATCACCACAATCAACCGTATCGCTTGATTGTATAGTTGCATTAGGAGTATCGTTTGTTATCTCAAATAATTCACCACAGAAAATTGTAGTACCTTGATTTTGACCAACACCTGTTCTGTATTGTACTGTATTACCTGTTGTAAGGCTTCCAAACGTATCCTCTACAGTCCAAATGTACCCTGTATCACAATCTATCAATTTATATTTTAAGTCCGGTAAATCACCGCAATCACAACAAGCCGAAGTAGGTGAGTCTCCAAAACATAATTCCATTGGAGTGCTCGTTCTATAATCCCAAATCAAATATAACTTATTTCCTACTGAAGGCATATTGAATTCAGCAAAGTATGATGTGTTTCCATTAACAGGAACATCAATTGGATTAGCAGTATTTGCTACCGATAATAAATCCGCAATACCTTGTGGATTACTACCATAAAGTGTATTTGTTCTTAGATATTTGAACTTATCTGAGGCTATGTCAAAGTTATAGTCATCACCGTTGTTTACATTCTTGTCTGACATTATCTTAACAACCGCAGAGTTAGCCGGAATTACACCACCTCCTTGTTGACCAAAGATTTGTGCGTATAAAGAAACAATTGCTCCTTGACCCGAGTTAAACACCACCGTTTCTGAATGTAATGGAGATATAAATGTTCCGTCAGTCCATCTATACTTATCCGTTATCTGTAAACCTGCATCAGCAGTACCGCCTATGTGTACAAGATAGATTGTTATATCGTCAGCATCAGGACAATTTACTGTAAATGTTATATCAGTTCCAATTGGTCCTGAAATATTTAAAGAAACTTCTTCCTCATTTACTATGTCCTTGTTAAATGTTAACGTACCATCTCCTGTAGTTTGTCCTGTAGTGTATGTGTTTGAGTTGTACTCTGCAGTTATAGTTGCAGTACCATTGTTAATACCATAGTCAATATCAACATTACCAACTAACACACCAAGATTAAAGCAAACATCATATCCACCTTTTGTTGAATCGTTAATAGTTAAGGATTGGGTTACACCACAATCAAGACAAATAACTTCTGTTGGTAATTCTTTAGTATTAGATGAAAGAACAAACTCATTCATATAAGGGTCATATCCACCTAACTTTTGAGTATTAAAAGAATTATTAAATAAATCTCTAAACCAAGGTCTCATGCCTTGTTGAGATATAACTTCTAATTGTTCGTTCTGACCTGCAGTTCCTACAAGTCTAAGTACTGCACCACGCTTAGCATCTGTAAAATACTTATCAGCACCATACATAGCAAAACTCTCAGGGTTGTGACTAATACCAAACTCTTCACTTCTTGCAATCTGAGTACCTAATACTTCAGGAACAGACGTTAATGAACTACCACCTGCTGCATCAGAAAGTAAATTTTTACCTGCTAATACATACGATATTCTATCTTCTTGTAATACAAGTATATCAGTCCTTCTCCCTACTATTTTCATAGCAGGTCCAAACGATTGCTCTAATGCTTTAAAGTTTAACAAGCCTCCGTTAAATTCATTTAGTTTATTAATGTTAGACTCTGAATTATAAACACCACTATAAGTTAAATCTGAACTTCTTCTTTCTAAATCAAATAATTTAGAATCTGTGGTCAATGCTCTGTTACCTAAAACAAGTGGCTTACCTGTAATAGCATCTTCTATTTTATAACTTTCAACACCATTACCAAAAGCATAACAGTTAAAGAATTCTGTATTTATAATTGCAGGTATACCATTACTAACACTTTGGTTTTGAATATTTCCTTCGTGTTCTCCTATAGCAGAAATTGGATATGAAGTTGAGGACTCATACCATAAATCAGGTGCTGAATCTTGAGGGTCTGATTCAAATACAATTAAACCATTTGCTCTAATAACTTCTATATGCACATCTAAGTATGCATTTTTTCTTTTACCTCTATACCCTTTTGTGCTTTTTACACCAAGGTAAGTTCTTGTACCATCGTTGTAAAATTGCATATAGACATCACCCACATTACAAGGACGATTACGTACATCGCTTCCGTCTCCCGATTGGTAGTTAGGACCATTAACGCCTGTTCCTTCAGTATCTGCTTGTTGTTCTAATGAACCTGCAATATTATCCCCATTAAACCACTCTTGAAAAGATTGGTATTCTTGAGAAGCTACAAACGTAGCATCAACATCCCAAACCTTTTTAGGTACGTTTCTTCTTGGTCCTCTCTTACTTCGTATATCAATTGTTATACGAGACCCTGCAGGTACGATATAATCTATGTAAGTTCCCGGGTTATCAGGGTCTTCATAATCAACAGGATAATCTATAACCCTACAGTTTCGACCATTACTTTTTTTCTCTCCGTAATCAATCACAGGATTATCACCAACATCTGTATTAAAGTTGTTAGCCCTAATCTTCATATACGTTCCTGCAGGTACACTTTCTATAACTACACCCGAAGAATCAATAGGAGGTGGCTCTAAGAAATCTCTCTGTTGTCCTTTTTTCTCTAATACAGTTGTCCAAGTACATCTATCAACAGAGCCTGAAGTATCTGACTTTACAATTAACTCATCACCCTCTTGTATTTTCTGAGAATTTTGTCCTTCTAACAAAAAGTAATCTGCTCCTGACGTTGGGTCTCTAAAGAAAAAATTACTATAGATAACATCGTATGCTTCTTTGTCAGGCTTAATACAAAACTTATATCTTGTAGCCCATTCAGGCGCAATCTGCGTATCAGGTATGGTTACTATAATCTCATTCTTTGTGTCTGACAAAGCACAAGGTACGTGTATTGTATTGTTAGGGCTGACTAAAGTAGTTGATGAACGATTATAATCATCCATATAGACCATACCAACTTCATAACCTCTGTTACTATGCAAACTTGAAGGGTCTCCAATTTCTTGAAATGAAGAATCAGCTTGAGTTATTTTGTAATATTCGTATACTGTTTGTGTTGGAGTTACCGCATCAAAAAATTCTACTGCAGGAATCTGTAAAGACAATATGTCTGAACCCGGTGAAGTTATAATTTCAATAGGCTGACCTACTGCAGATATACCTCCGTCTCTTTTTAGTAATGAATCTAAACTATTTTGAACAGAACAATAAAAAGCATCTGTAAAAGTAGTTCCATTACAAGATGTTGGTACACTTTCAATGTTAGTTGTAACACCAATTTTTTCTGAAAAATCTACAGAAGTTGCTAAAGCGTATACACTACTAAAGTTTACCGGTAGTATGTACGTAAAGTCAATATTTGTTTCCTGTGTTTGCTGACTTGGAAAAGGTGTTTGACCTGAAAAACTATCGTGCTCAAATCTAAAAAGAAAAGATATTGCAGAACCTGCAACCAAATCTAAGTCCGTAAGGTCTATATTTAATACAGACTCAGGTATAATTTGATTAGTATCAATACTATAATTACCGTCTGTTTGTGTTGACTCAAGGTCAACTAATCCTATATCTTGTGATTCTAAGGATAATGTATACTCAAGTTTCGTTGGCACATTGTTTCTTGACAAAACATTACCCTCTACATAATTACCATAAACAAGTCTGTTACCCATCAAAGTTTGAGCCTGTGCTTTCAAAGGCACGTTATCAAATAGTCTGAGTATTTCAGAGTCAGGAAGTATAGTAAATATTTTACTATTATTAAACCTGTATGTGTATGTTGTATTATCTGCAAGACCTAAATCTTCTTTGTCAAGTTTTTCTATAATCTTTATTGTACTGCTATTCATATCTTTGAACAACAAGTCAATAGATTTTACAAGAGGACCTCCTGAGTCATACGTAACATCACACATATTTGTGCTATTAAGCATACCTGAATTCAAAGAAGTAATAGCGTTATATCTAAACGTATTTGGTATAAAAGAAGGGTTTGAAAACTGAGAAGTAGCTGAGTATTCCTTATCCTCATATCTATATCTATAAGCAAAACATATGAATCTATCTTCCAAGAAATTATCCTGAGAAGAAGTAATCAAAGGTTTTATTGAAGGCGCATTGCTTGGCGGTTTCTTTATAACAAGGATAGACTCTGCTGAGAAACCATCTAAATTATTTACAGGGTTACCATAATTTTTTCTAACATTAATCTGTCTTGGTTGATTATAGTCATCTGTAAAATAAAGAAGGTCTTCTACTTTAGATACACCTGTTATTAGATAATCAAAGCTAAAGTTTAAAGTTGTCTCTAACCCTAAACCTACCTGCTGCATTACACTTATGAGGTGATATGTTAAGATATTTGTCTTGGTGTCAAGCGACACAACCATATCTACAATTTGCAATGGCGCTCCCGGATATTCAAATTGAGGGTCGTGAACAAACCAATATACAGTTTCCTCCGCACCATCTTCAAAAGCACCAATACATCTTGCTGCTCCACTAAGAGGGTTTCCATTAAACTCTAATGTAGATAGTTTTTCATTTCCTTTTGAGTTCTCTACTGTCCCTATTTCAGAACCTTCAGATGAACCCATACGAATATTTAAGGCATCAATGTACTCACCGTTTGGAACGATTCGCTCATCGAGCATTTTATTCATCTTACCCTTAATGAAATTCCTTGTTACGTTTGCCATATTACTTTATCCACTTATCAGCACCTCGCATATTCATTAACAATCTACCCGGATGGATATTACTGATTCTTATTTTTGCGTTTCTTAGAAGTGCTCCTTTTCTTTTTCTTGTTCTTGCTATGATATATTCCTGTACATTTAGTTTAGAACTAAGTATAGCATATTCAATAGCAGCATAGATATAATCTTCAAATAATTTATTTACAGAAACTTTTGAGTCGTTTCCATTTTCCATACCATCTGATACATATTCAAGTATAATTAAATTATCCTGTATACTTGAACTAAAGTTAATCACTCCTGCTTTCTTGTCTATTGTGAAAGTTGGATTAGCATTTGCCGTTTCTGTATTTAGTCCAAACCTTGCCCCTACTTCAAAATCAAAATACCAAGAACCATCTACATTGTATCCCGGCATCCCATTAAAGTTTGGGTTGTTTGCATCTAAATAAATACTTTTCTTTTGCCCATTAATTCTATCAAAATCAATGTCAGAGAATTGTGGTTTTAAAACATTACCATTTACATCAAATAATATTCTACCTGTTTGGTCTTGAAGATAAGCTGATGAGGTAATTGTTTGAATGTTCTCAGTTAATGGATATAGTACACCATCTTTGTACATAGATATTCTAACCCAATTCACATAGTCATCAGGAAGAATGTATCTGAGAGTTTCGTTTATATTTAACTCTAACACTTTTATTTCTTTAAACGCATCGTAGTTTAATTCTTGTATTGCTCTCTTTGCGTGAAATAAAACCTTAAATCTTTCTTCGTTGTTTATAAGGCTATGGTTACCTGCGTACATCAACATAAAATTATTGACGATATCAAACAAGGAAACATATTGGTATGAACCCCAATTGTCGTTTTCAGGATTTTGACCTGCGTTTTCGTAATACTGATATTGTGATATGTATGCCATTAGTTCTCTTCTTGTGTGTTTTGTGTTTCTTCTGCTTGTGCAAACTGATAAACATCACCCTCTCTAATAGAGATACCTGCGTACTGCAAAATCTTAATAATCAAATTAACCTCATCATCTTGAGGTAATTCAAAGTTTTGAAAGTCAGGTTGGTTTTGGTCAAATACAGGTTCACCATTGGTTAACTGTAAGTACGTCCATCGTGGAGGTAAAGGATATCTAAAATACTGAGACATCACCTGACCAACAGATGTTAAAGTGTTCGGATATGCGCTTAACAATCCATTCTCCTGAGTGTATGCAGGATATTGTATAGTTGGACTTGTAAGTATAGAGTTGTTTAGCATAGTTATTTTACTATGTGTAACCTTTTCTGCCTCTTGCATTTTAGAATTAGCCGCTATAATAGTATAGGACAATCCAATTGCGTTTATAAAGTTTCCACTAACGGTTATCTCCGTTGGTGAATTAACTGACAGAATGGTCAGGTATTGAACCCCTGCATTCTCAACTGCTGCTATATCTCCAACACTTACATCTATAGTAAAATCTGCATTGGTATCAATGATTTTATTTTGACCACCAACTGTTGCAGTTGTTTGTCCCTCATCAATTATGGATTGATATATTAATACTTTATTAAGTAAATAGTAATCACTTCCTGTAGTTGAAGGAGATGGTAATGAATATAAATTATTCACCAATGGAGATGCAACAGGACTAAATGTATTTCCTCTTTGCGTGTATAGACCTGCGGTAACAGAAAAGTAATCTAACACCTCTTCTATACCTTTACGTATGTCTGCTTCACCCGTTCCTGATTGACGAGCGTTCTCTTTATTTATCTGATAATTGTACTCATAAAAGTAATTTTCGAATATATCTAACTGAGCCTGTTTCGCAAATAAATTGAAATCTGATGGCGATAGATAACCGTAGTTATTCTTATTAAGTACAGACAGAACTGTATTTCTAACTGAGTTTATCATCGTAAACTTTTTTACAAAGATAAGTAAAAAAAAAGAGGGTCTTAAAAAAGACCCCCTCCTTGGTTAGTTAGCGTTAATGCTATGCTTCAGATAAGTTCTCGAGCATCTTTAATGACTCTATCCCCTCGTCTGATGATAAGTATGAAGATACAATATACATAGGGTCTTCACCGTAAGGTACTGTAAGCATTCTACTTTTATTTGATGAAGTATTAAACCATACTTCTTTTTTATTTTTTCTAAATGCTATTAGCTTCTTGTCGAAGAACACTTGAACATTACCCTGTAGCTTCAGCATAGGGTCTCCAAGCACGTCTAAGAACACTTTAGGGTCTCTCTTAGCAAACACTAAGATATCACGCTTTAACTCTGCGGTAGACACCTTAGATGAGTCTGTTCCAAATATCACCCTACTTACATTCTCAAGCATCTCAATAGATAAACCTTTAGCCTCAATAAGGGCATCTACTTCAAGGTTTAAATTCTCAATAGCTTTCTGTGCATCTGCTTCTTCATTTACCTCGATAAACTTTTTTCCATTTAACGGATGGTAGTGTAAGAAACTTTGTAATACTTGATTTTCTTTTGCTACTCTCAACAGACCATACTCAAAAATGATTGGCTCTAATATAGCGTTACCATCTTGCTCATCTTCAAATGGGCTTTTTTGGTTACGTGCATAACGAAGTACTCGGTTTATACCTGTGTCTTCATCAAAATACATTAAAGGGAATCTACGTGAGTTACGTGTTGGCAGCATAAAAGAAAGAGGTGCTGCATCTCTTGTTAGTTTATAGACCTTGTCTATGAATACTTTACTTTTTTTCATTTGATATAATTTAAAATTAGAATTAATAAAGGGAGAGTGTCTTTGAAGACACCCTCCCATATTATAATCTGCTTACTCTGCGAATAAGAAGAAGTTGTTTGCACCTAATGTACATACCGCTCTCTCTGAAAGGAAGTGTACTTCCATTGCATCAAGGTCGCTATTTTGTGCACCACCTGCTGAACCTGTAATCCAAGTCTTGTAACGTCTGTCTTCAGTTTCTGAAGCACGGTAACGTACGTGTAGGAAAGGTCTCTTAGCGTTCTTACCAAGAATTTGGTCATATACTGAAGTAGAACCTGCAGGAACTAAAAGTCCATTAACTCTACCTGACCCTGCACCTGTAGGTAATCCACCTCTCATTGTTGGGTCATTCAAATATTTCCAATCAGACTTGTAGAAATCGTAACCTCTACGGAATCCTGTGAATCCTAAGTTCAATGCCATATCCTTATCGTTATCAAACAATCCGAATGAAGCAAAGTTAGCTGCACCTGTTGAACTATAACCGTTCAATCCTGCCAACATATCGTCAATATCAAATCCGAAATCTCTGTCTACAAAGATTACGTTTTCTTCAATTGCACCTTGCTTGTCTAACCTTGAAACTACTGAATCAAACTCAGTTAAAGAAGATGGGTTACCACCGCCCCAAACGTTACCTCTCTGTGCTACCACATAGAAGATACCTTCAGAACCTTTGTTACCTACATCACCTGCAGCACTTGCTGCACCTGAACCTGCTTCTGCAGGAACTGCTTCAATCATTGCAGTCTCAAGATAATCGTCAAAACGCAATCTTGTTTCGTGCTCAGACTTCAAGTACCATAGGTATCCTGATGCACCATTCTCAGTTGTTACTTCTACCCAACCGATTTGAGCCATATCAGAACCTGATACTGCATACTTGTCTTTGATGATGATTGGAGAGTTTTCGAAAATCTCGTCATCAGCTTCTAAAGAACCTTGCATTCCGTTTGTGCCTTTCTTGAATTCAGAACCATAAATAAATACAGTACATACTTCAAGTTGACCAAACGCTTGTCCACCTGCTTCGTAGTAAGCTACATCAAAAGTACCTGCTGCCGTATCGACATCTGTTACGATTGCTTTGTTTGAGCCACCACCTGCGTTACCTGTTACCATTACGGTTTGTCCAATACGAATAGCAATAGAACCGCTACCCGGTACTAATGTATCATTTACTGAGATTGTAGCCGTTAGGTCTGCTGCTGCACCACCTGATAAACAGTTTACATATTTAGTGTGTAGTCTTCCTTGCTCAGCCCATTTGATAAGGTCAGAGTTAGAAGGCATTTCTGCTCCTACCATTCTAAGGAATGAGGAGATTGTGCGGTTACCATATCTTTCGAATTCTTTTTCATAAGTATCAGGTAGATACTGATTTAAGAAATCAAAGTTTGTAATATAGTTACTCGCTAAAGGAACTTGCTCAGCACTCGGCTGCAATGCAAATCCCGGAGTTGGGTTAACTTGTCCTGCCATTTTTGTAATTTTTAGTTTTTAATAATTTATTTTCTACTTTTAATTCTAAGCCCTTTTCCACTATCGGGATTTACTGCTCGGAATTGAGTCCCCCCTTTTGTAGTAATCTCAGGTGTTCTACGCTCAGACATATTCACGTTCTTAGTCTTACGCATAACATCATCGACTGCTTCTGCTTTGCCTTGCTCATAAAAGAACTTAGCAAATTTTTCAGGGTTCATCGCTACGGAAAGTGCTCTATGGTATCCAACTGCATCCTCAACTAAACCATCCTCATTCAAAAACTTCTTTATGAAGTTCTGTGGAGTCTCGTGTTGTTTACGAATCTCAGTCTTATCCCCGGGGTTGAAGTTAACTTTCTTGTCTCCATCTACAGTAAACTCAAAACCTTTGAATTCACTTCCGAAAACTTCGTCAGTCTTTTTAACAAACCAATCTGATTTGCGTTTAGCTTCCTCCTCGTAGGTACTCGCCTGTTGAACATACTGCCTATAATCCTCCAATGCTTTCTTATCTTCGGCAGAAACATTGCTCCCACTTGACTCAAGAGGAACTCTGTATTTTTCTTTTTCAGATTCGAAATAATCTTTGGCTTTAGCAATAGCCTTTTTCTTTAATAACTTAGTTTTCTTTACAACTCTCTCTTCATCTAAATCTTCGTCATAGGAATAATCTTCCATCAACGCATCAATATCCTCAGAATCAAGTCCTTTTTCTGTAGCTACTAAGTAGTCTCTTAATATTTTATCAGGATTAGAATCATCTAAATCTCTTTGCAACTTAGCAAAGTCATCAAACCCACGTCCTGTTTCTTTTTTATATTTAAAGTAGGCGGCTACATCCTCAGGTAATTCTTCCCTGTCTTCACGAACCTTAGTTAATTCTTCCATAGAATCAACTTCTCTACCGTATTTATTTTTAATAAACGAAAGAACGTCTTCCTCTTTCAACTCCATTGGAGCATCCTGACTAACAACTTCCTTTTGTTCTGTCTCTAATTCTATTTGTTCAGAAGTTTCATTTTCAGAAACAACCTCATTATGTTTTTCCTCGTGCTTATCTAAGAGTTCTTGCTCAACTTCTTGAACTGACTTCTCTTCGTTGCCCGATACTTCTCTTACTTTAATGTCCATATTTTATTAGATTTAATTTTATACAAAGTTATACAAATATTATTTTAGTTTTAGACGGTTACCTTGGGTCGAACTCAGCAAGGTCAAATCCATCTAAACTATCTTCGTTGGATTCAAAATTTATAGAGGGGAGATTATTCTTTCTCTGATTAATCAGTTTACTTTGTTCAGTATTTTGCTGACTAATTCTTGAAGACTTTGCAGTTTCTCTCTTATCCTCTCTTTGCATTAAATTTTGAGAATCCAATCCTCTTAACTGCATATTCATTTGGAACTCTTTATCCATAAGAACACCTTTCAACTCAGCTTCACTTTGCATCTTAGCAATAGCAGCTTGAGATTGCGCCTGAATAATTTGCATCTTCATTTGCATTTCTTGTTGTTGCTTTTGCATTGCAGTTTGTGCAGCCATTTCTTGTGATTGCATTTGAGCCTGTTGTTGCATTGCTTGTTTTTGCATTGCCATCTGCTCTTCTCTCTCTTGCTTAGCTTTACGCTTAAGTTTTAAAAGTTGATTAGCAAGTTTCAGATTTTTTATCTCACGTATATCAATAGCATCTTCAAGGTTTATATCTCCTTTAGATAAAGCAATTTGAATATTTTGCTCTAACTGTTGCTTCTCTTCTTCGTCCGGAGCAACCTCAATGAATATACCAAAGTCGTAGATATACAAGTCCGATATGTCATTAAGTATGCTAACATTATATTTACCAATTTTATTTGCAAAATCATCTTTAAAGTCTGCATACTCTAATATATCACCTATCCTATAGGTAAGACCTTCAGCTATAGTTCTAAACATATACAAACTCGCATCAAGAATATGTCTCGTTGCGGTGTTAGAATTTAGTGCTGCTAATTTCTGAACTCCAACTAATGAGTTAGGGTCAGGCTTACTACCATCTCTTGCTTCATTCAATCCTGTTACAGAACGAATCATATCAAGATAGTGATTGTAGTTTCCAATAAGCATCTGTGTTTTTGCTGCACCCGAATTTGACGTAAGCTGAGTAATAGGAACTTTTGCGTTATTGTATTCTCCGTCCTGAGTATAACTTCTACCGATTACACTACCTGTTTGGAAGTATAATCTTAAAGCATCTGAAGGAGAGTATGCGTTTCCTGTTCCAAGGTCAACTTCATTTAATCCATCCGCATCAATGAAGACACCATCAGGTACAACCTTAGCTATAACCTGTTGTAATTTTAAATGAGTTATCTGTATTAAATCAGCGAATGGTATCATTCTTCTAACTAAAGACTCAATAGCGCCCTTATACATTCTTGGTGCTACTGCAACATAGTTAGGTAAAGCGTGTTGAGAGGAAGACTTAGGTCTTACCATATTCTCTGCTAACTCCCACTTTAAAAGATAGTTAGTTCCCATAACCATAACTCCATCGTACCAAACATCTATTGTCTTAGACATCTTAACAAAGTTACCTTCATCCATCATCTCTTGTGGTGGATTGAATTGGTCATCTTTTTCTATTACTTTCTTTGCCCCTGTTTCTTCATTAATCTTTTTCTTATAGACCATCTTCTTTGTGGTCTTATAATTAAAATACATTAATGTTACTGTGTCCCTGTAGAAAATATCGTTGTCGTAATACTGCGCAACATTGTAGTAGTCATACCAACTCTGTCCACTCTTGGCAACTTCTTCCATTTGCTCGTTAGTAATACTTGGGTCAATCTTTTTTAGTTCTGTTATATTAACAGTCTTTACTTCTCCCCAATAAAAACAATCTTTAAAGTGAGGGTCTTCTGTATAGCTATAAACAATATTAGCAGGGTCTACATATGAAACCTTTACACCTGCTCCCTGTAGAAACTCGTGCTTACCAACCGCAATACCTAAAGTAGCAAGGTCGTAGTCATATCTTTTTCTTAAATCTATGTAATGATTTTCTTCAAGGATTGTGTTAATAGCCTCTTCTTCTGCTATCTCGATAGCAGGTTTGTAGTTAAGCTGCATATACAATGACAACTCTTCATCATCCTTAGGTAAGTTATCGGGGTCTACAACGAATGGATTAGCGCCTGTCTTTTCCTGTATCTTTTCAAGAATAGGTTTAGCTACCATTTGTCCTTCAATCATATCTTGATACTTGCTTCTCTTAGATTGAGACATAGCATCTTGCGCATATGCTTTGACTTTAAAAAGTCTATCAGACATCCCATTAACTACAATGTCTACGAACTTAGGTAGGATAGGTACAGGTGTCCAATCTAAATTTAGATAAGACAAATCTCCGTCTACTGCTAACTCGTTTTTATATTTACCGACAGGCTGCTCTCCTCTTGCGTAGAGTCTTAACCTATGAAAGTTTCTCCATTGGTCATAGAATCTGCATTGAGTTCCATCCTTCTTGAACCATTCATATTGAATAGCCTGTCCGACCTGAAGTCCAAATTCGTCCGTAGCTTTTTCAGCATCGGATACAAACTGACTTGGAAACCCTGTCGATGTTATGTTTACCTTAACATCTTTCATTGAATAATTTCGCTTATTGTTCCCTTGTTATTATACCTTGCAAAGTTAATGTTTATTTTTGATTGTTTTTTTTCAGGTTGGTATAGGTGTTTCTGACACGCCATTATAGCCAAACCTGACGATATACTTGCATCAAACTTTGTTCTGTTACTTATATCGAACTTTGCCCAATCCTCCAAGGTCCTCGAAAAAGGCATCGTTCCTATGTCTTCTAAATCTTCATCTATGTTCATTCCTACATATTGTTCTATGTAAGATTCTATTGCAGAAGCGTGTGCTTGTTTTACTGATTCGCTTGTATTGGGTATCCCTCCCAACTCACGTTCTGTCTTTGATAATTTATTGTAAGTCTTATCAGGTCTATTCATACTAAACCCTCTATATCCTCTGTGTTTAAAATGGTATAGCAGCCTTGGTTTATTATTCTCACATAATAAAGGCATACCATAGAACACACAAGCCATTAATACATCTTCGAAAAATAACTCTGCCGTTTGTGGTCGAGCAATATATTCTAAGAAAAACTCGTTACTTGGAGCGTTATCCATATTAAACTTTGTTAGTCCGTGTAATGCTCCATTAGAACCACCGCCACCAACTACACCACTTATATCGTAGCTATCACATCCGAACGAGCCTATGTGTTCGTTACCCGGATATTTAGTTCCATTCTTAGTTATAATTCTATTAGTTAAATTCTTTTCAGGAGTCCAACTAACCAAGAACCTTCCGCTTTTATTAGGGCTAAAAATTACCTTGGTATCTTTTATTCCATTTAACCAACTAAAAGAACCTCTTGTAATATGATGTTCTGATATCAACGTATCATTGAAATCAACTTGTTGATATATCTTGGTTAGATTAAATAAGGACTGTTTGCTCTCATCTCTAAATGCGTGAGACTCTGTTCTTGGGAATTGCCTATAGAACTCATTCAAAGCATCAGCATCATTCTTTAATGAATCAACCTCAGCTTCCCAATAGTCTATAGCACCATTCTCTATCATTTCATTATCAACGCCTAACACAGGCTCATCTGTTTTCCTGAATACAGGCATCCCGTATCTATCAATGAATCCTTCCATATTCCATTCCATAGGAATAAAAAGATTATACATCCCACTTTTTGTTTGTCCGTTTGCATTACGAGATGTTACACTTGAGTCTTCAAATAGTTTCTTGAAATTACTACCACCCTTACTAAGAGCATTTGAAGTAGAACCCATCATACATTTACCTATAATCTTACTACCTAATCTCAAACAGGTTTTGGTAACACGCCAATTATTTAAAATATTATTAGGCTTAATCCATTTACCACTTTCATCGTGCACTAACAATAATAGTTTCTCACCATCATAACTGTTGTCATCTGTGTTTTTCCAATCAATAGTTGTATCAAGACCTTCAAGAACATCTTGCTCCACCTCGTACATATTCTTCTTGGTTATCTTAGAAGCAGGAACTCTAAAAGCTAATTCAGTTTTAGGTCTGTCCATACCGTCCATTATAGGTTTAAAGAAAAAAGGTAACCTGTTATTTATAGGAACTACTTTATCTGTAAACATTTTCTTTGCATCACTACCTGTCTTAGATAGTATACCTACCCTTGCATCTTTAGCGAGAGTACCTGTGTTTACACATTCTGCTGAAGACATAAATGAAAATCCTGAACGCCTAATTTTTAGATAGGTCATTCCGAAACTTCTCTTATCAGCTTTACAAGCCTCCCAATAAATAAAAAATATTCTGTTTGCTTCCCTGTAGTCGGGGTATCCTACGTCAATGCTTGTCCATTGAAGATACATATAATGAGAGCCTGTAATATAAGTTGGCTTTCCGTTGTTCATAAAGAACATACCGTCTTCCCTATAATCAAACTCACGCTCAATGTAATCAACCCATCTGTTTTTAAAATCAGATGACATTTCATTCCATTGGAATATAGATTGTATTCTATCTAAGTCTTTAGGTAAGTCTGTTCTTTCCCAAAATTGTTGTTCTTTTTTAGAGTGTCTTTGAAGACACTCTTTAGGTTCTTTAGGTAGCGCTATTGCTAAGCCACTTATATTTATTACAGAACCCACTTGTCCTGTCTTGGATATAACAACTACATTATACTTAGAGTCATATCCATACTCCCACGACTTAGCTTTGTTTTTATTGCTAAGTACGTTCTTAGGGATATAGTCCTCTAATGTTCTATACAGTTTATTTTGACCTTCTTTCTGCAAACCCTTGTTTGGTATCTGTTTTACTAATTCCTTTCTCAGCTAACTCAATAGCTTCTCTTTCTGATTCTATTCTATTCAGTATCTCAAAAGCATCAAAGATTGCTAACTTCTTTGTTGCAGCAGCATTCTTTAATTTGTCTGCAGCTAAATCATCTTCAGGGTCGTGTTTAATAATCGCTTCCTTCGCTACCTTTATAAGCTGCTCCACCGCTCTGTGACCTGCTTCTATTATTCTTAATTTTATTTCGTTTGATTTCATTTCTAATACGTTTTGTTTTCTTTATAGGAACATCTTCGTTTAGTTCATCCATCCAATCCCATTCTCTACTCATAATAATGTTTGTTGTATGTATGGTGTCTGTAATTAACTACAATCTCTTGTTCTTTTTTTATATTGTCTTCTGCAATTAAAATAGTGTTACTGTTGTCCTTAAAGTAATAAAACTTTGCGTTAGGATATTTAGAATGATTAGTATACCTACCTGCTATAGTTCTGCATCCATCCATAGTTCCGTACCCAATAACATCTCCTTTGTTGAAATCTTTTGTTGTAAAAATCCCCAAACCCTCAATGCTTGAGTCTTTAACCTCATAATTTTTATTACCAAAATCCACAACGGGACCTGCTTCTTTTATAAACTCATCTGACTCTATGTACTTATTTAAAAGTTCTAAATCTATATTAGCTTCTTTTAACATCAACTCAAAATCAGTCATTATTTCTTTTTTAAAAAACAAACCTGTATTAGTCTTGCTTTTTTTGCATAACCAAAATTATCATAAATATTTCTTGAATGATAAAGGTGTGATGGAAAAACAACAAGCCTATTATATCTTGACCTCAAGATACACATTTTCTCTCCTTTGTAATACAGAGTAGTCCCATCGGTTTCAGGATGCTCTGTGTTTAAGTAAAGTATCGCAGTTAAATCTCCCATCATATCATCTGTATGAATGAAATTTGGTTCTTCTTGATTCAAGGGTGACCTTCTTACAAAGTTTAAATCTGCTTTATACATAGGATAATGTTCATTTAAAAACACAACAAGTTGGTCAATACCTCTTGCATTTACATTCTTAAATAAATCCTCTCCTATCTGTATATCTTGAAAGCCTTCGTTTAATATGTCATCAACATATTTATCTACCCCTTGTATTACATCTTCAAATATTCCTATATTCATATTGACATAACTATTTGGTGGTCAAACATTCTGTAAAGTTTTTCATCACTTACGGTAAACTCATATTCACTATTTGGTTTATAACAAACCTTTGTCCCTTCTACAACCCCTTTGGATTTTAGATACTCATTAGGATACTTCATTATACCAACCAAAGGCTCTTCACTTAAAGGTTTGTAAATATATGAATCCTCTACGGGTGCAGGTTGCACAAAACAATATCTGTCAACTGCATTCCATTGTGTACCGTTATGGTACGCATAGAACTGTTCGTCTTCTATAAAAAACAAATCATCTTTAAAGTAGCTTTTACCACTTCTTTGTTTTCCGTACATATCGTTATAAAACTTAAAAACATTATGGTGTACTAACAAAAAATCTCCCACCTTTATCGGACCTTTATATCCAAGGGGGAGTTCAACTACTTCTGCTTCTCTATTAGAAAATTTAAAATCTTCTTCAGATGTGCTTATGATAATATCCAATCCGGATATTTCTTTTGTGTTGTTATATCGTTTACCTTTTAAAGGTTTTACGATAAATGCAAACGGTGATTTCATAATTTAATTTACGAGCCACAACCAATACAATCTATATGCGAATCAGTTGGTTTAACTCCATTTAATTTCATTTCAATATTGTGAATCTCATCAGCAATAGCCATTGAATCCATCCAATCATCAACCTTATCTTTTTCCATTTTAAGAACTTCGACCTTTTCGATTAGTTCTTTTCTTTCGTTATCCGTCATTAAATAAAGTTTATATTATATTCAATAGAGACGGGCATCGTTGAAGTAAACTCTTTCCAAAGTAAAATCTCATCTTCTTTTTGAATATAAATTAATATACTCTCTTTTTCTAAAACAAACTTAATTAAATGAATAGTATAACTACCATTTAAAACAGATTGCCCTACAATATAATGCATTGCTCCTGATTTGTAATCAGGACCTATTGAAATTTTTCTAATATCCATTAGTATACTCTAAGTTCAAAGTTTCCTTGGACAATGTCTGCCACGGTTGAGTTAAAATCTCGGTCTAATTTATCAATTGTAACTTGTCCGTTAGCTTTAAGATACCCTCCGAAAAAACATAAAGCTTTAGATTCTTTAGTACCACCATACCCATTTAACAATACAAGAACAGGTTGGTCTCCAAATGCTACAGTAGGTCTTATTACAATTTCATTACCGGAATCTACCCAAGTAAAAGTTGTACCTGTGGTATTATTAGCTTCTACTACTGAGACACTTCCTCCTGTCGATGAGAATATTGCTTCATAACTTGTATAAGGTAACGAGCCACCACCTGTTGGTGTTTCCCATTGTGTTTGAACTGATGTTCCATTAATAGACTTAATACCTAACACCTGCGTGTCTGCCGTTGGTAAGCTTTCAGGTAATGAAATTTCTTGTGCTGCTCCTGTATCAGGTGCTTGAAGAATAATTGTTTCCGGAGAGCCTTTACTTGCTCCTGTTTCAAGTTCTATTTTTCCACCTTCTGTACTTCCGTTTCCTGTAAGCTTTAATACTCCGTATCTAAAGGTTGGGTTAAGAGATGACCCAATTTGAACCTTAGTAAGTCCTGCAGTCCCTGTATCTAAAGTAAGTCCTACATTCCCATCTAATACACTATTGTTATTATATTGAATCTGAGCACTTGTACCTCCCGGTGCTGCAGTAGCAGTAATAGCTAAATTCCCACTACCGAGAATACTATTTCCGTTAACTGTTTTAATGTTTGTGCCACTAACTAAAGCAGTTTGTTTGTTATCAAAAGTAACAAAATCACCTGAACCTAAATATCCATCAACTAATCTTGTAGACTTAGCCATACTAAGCGAAGGAGTATTTCCTCCTGAACTTACTATTGGAGCAGTCCCTCCAACTGATGTGACAGTTCCACCACCACCACTAACTACAATATCTCCACTTCCTAAAATAGATTGACTATTTATAGTTTTAATGTTTGTGCCACTAACTAAAGGGTCTTGGTAATTGAAATCAATTATTTTTCCCGGGTCACCTGCACCACCATTAGTCATTGTAACTCCTGAACCTGTAAACCCAAATGTACCTTGGGCAGTAGAACTACCTACTTTAATACTATTTACAGTTGATACACTACTTCCATTAAGTTGTATTGTTTTAATTCCGTCTTTGTCGGTTAATACAGTTTGAGTTATACCGGAACCCATAGTTATTTTGTCAAGCCAAAAACCTGATGAAGTATCTGCTGCATCAATTTTAAATTTCTCGTCAGCACTACCTCCTACTGTACTCCATATAGATGTGTAGGGAGATGACAGAGTCGGTGCTTTGTCAATAACTAATACTTGACCAAGAGCAGGTTCGTTTTCCGGCAACGCAACTGCATAGCTTTGTTTTTCAATTTGACCCGGAGATGCCCAAGCAGCAAATCCACCTGAACCAACTGCATCATAATATCTTGTCTCTCCATAAAATGCACCTTCACCGGCTCCTGCAAATATATTTAACTGACCTTTGATTCTTGATGCTTGACCAATATTAACGTTAGGGTTGCTTTTTGAAGATACATCTACCTTAAAAAAATCACCTGCATTGAAAACACCTCCTTGATTAAACTGAACACCGAACTCAGGTTCAGAAGGATTTCCTCCTCCAATGCCTGTACCATCTATATTAATTAAGTTCCCTACTGTAGTTATTGTAATACCTCCCTTACCTGCTAAATCAATATCAGGTCCGGTTGCTCCCTCAATAGTTTGGATACCTCCACCACCACTACCTGTAATAGTAATATCGGTTCCGGAAGCACTAATACTAATGCCTCCGGCTCCAATTAAGTTTAAATCTCCTGTTAGTGTGTTTAATGACTTTACGGAAGAAGAACCTCCGGGTACTAATGCAATGATATCACCAATGGTATAATTCATTGTAACATCAGCATCGTCAACATTTGTTCCAATTACTTTGTCATTTACTGTTGGGATGCCATCAATTGCA